>ENA-ORPK01000072-ORPK01000072.1-human-gut-metagenome-genome-assembly--contig:-NODE-72-length-90028-cov-23.124960_pt1 | contig 90028 bp, 112 predicted proteins | sample MGYA00242139_ERZ509068 | MGnify/ENA primary metagenome ERZ509068 (study PRJEB26280, sample SAMEA2338687) | human gut metagenome | biome: human gut; feature: human-associated habitat; material: faeces...
TGTAATGATGATCGATTATATTGGATTTGCGTTTATATTAAAGTGGAATTTGCATTCATTAGTCTAATAATGAATATCAAGGTGTTTGCTTCACACCTTAATAGCAAGAATCGCAAGACGCTAAGAAAAGAATTTAATATTTTAATTCTTAACTTGATAATGTGTATTATAGTGTGTATAATTTTATATGTAACTTAATTATTGTGAGGTCAAGCTAATGAGCAGTGATGAACTGATTAAGTTATTAAAGGCAAACGGCTGGGTGCTTGTTTCTTCAAAAGGTGATCATTTCACTTTTAAGCATCCTAATTATGCAAAAATAATAACCATTACACATCCTAGAAAGGATATGAAAAAAGGTTTATTACATAGCATTTTGAAAACTGCAAACCTTAAATAACACAAAAGAAGAGATTGAAATATATCTCTTCTCTAGTGATTAGGAGTTTACATATGAAGTACTACATTGCTATAGAGCCAAAAGATGCAAATAATGAAGATTATGGTGCTATGCTTTTGGATTTTGAAGGCTGTACTGCTCAATCAGAAACTTTAGATAAGCTATTGGTTGATATTGCAGAAGCTGGAGAAGAATGGGCAAAGGTTGCAAGTGAGAATAATATAGATATTCCTCAACCTAGCGATATTGAAACTTTAAAAACAAAATATCCTAATTTAGATGATTTTGTTTTAGGTGTCGTTGATTTAGATTTATCAAAATTAACAGACAAAGTAGAAAGAATAAATATTACTTTATCATCAAAAGTGTTAAGACGTTTAGATAGGTTAGCTCAATCTATTGGAGAAACTAGATCGGGTTATATAGCTAAATTAGTTACACATAATTAACACTTTATTTGCTCAAAAAAAAGGGTACTCGCATGAGTACCCTTTTTTATTGCTTATTCGTTTTTTTTAAGAGCTTTATGCGCAAGTTACAAGCTATCTTGTACTGCTTGCAATGTTAATAGGTTTAATTTCTTATATTGTTTATGGATCTTAAATTATTTTTAATTGTAGCTACTATGTCAGCTGTCATTGGCTCCTGTTTTGGTGTCACCATTACAGCCAAGCATTACAGAGCTGAAATTGCACAACTGCAGACTGAAGGTATAAAAGCAGATCAAGAAGCTACAGTTAAGCAGCTTAATAGAGAACACTATTGGCAGGAACAACAGAGACAAGCTGACAAAGAGGCTAACAATGAACTTCAGAAGATTCAAGATAAATATGATAAAGCTTTGTCTATGCTTAATAATCGTAAATTTTCTAACAGCATGCACTCAGACAGTGGCAGTTCCAACAGAACAACATTGTCCACAAATACCACATCTACCAGAGAAGCTAAAGCAACCTGTGAATGTGGACAGCTTAGACAGGACAGAAGAACTCTTGCAGAGTATGTCATTAAGCTTTCAGCTAAGTGTGATGAGATTGCAGTTGAGCGGAATGAGTTAAGTAAACGGTATCAAAGCTTAACGGAGTAAACATGAATATAACTCAAGCCTATACATTAGGATTTTGTTGTGGCTTAGGCTTTAGTTATCATAAACTCCGTAAATTAAGTTTTGATGCTTCAACAAACAATCCATATTGGATAACGACCAAGACTTGGTTAATAACAGGATATGACATCATACCGTAAAGGTGAATATATCGCTTGTTAATCGAGGTTCGGTATACCTACAAATCTAGGCGTACGGTTTTTTCTTCCTAGAAATGGAGCTTTACGGTATTTACTTAATTATAGTTTAGCTTTTCTAATTTTTCAAAACGGTGTAATCATGCCAAAACTAAATCCAAAAGAAGAAAAGTTTTGCATTGCTTACGCTTCTAATGCAAATGCAAAACAATCTGTAATAGATGCCGGCTATTCAATGAAAGGAAATGCAGCAGGCTCTTATGGTTATAAGCTGTTGCAGAAAAAACATATCAAACAGAGAATTAAAGAACTAGCTGATGAGGCTAATTCAAAACTTATTGCAGATAAAAACGAAATTCAAAAAATCTTAACCTCAATCGCTCGTGGTGAAGCTAAAGAAGAGCAGTTAATGGTAGTTAGCAATAAAGGAATGGGTGACGTTGTTCACGACTTTAAACTACCTTCTAATTTTGACCGCATCAAAGCAGCAGATCTTCTGGCTAAGATGCAGGGTGCTTATGATACTTCAACTAATGTTAATGTTTCCCCTGTAATAATCGTTGGTGAAATGCCTGATGACTACTAAAGTTTCACAATTGCTTGATATAGTTGGTCACAATTATGGCGATTGGTGGAACACAAAGAAACGTTATGTAGTCTGTAAAGGTTCAAGAGCTAGTAAAAAATCAAAAACTACTGCATTGTGGCTTATATACCACATTGTAAAAATGCCATTAGGTAATGCACTTTGTGTAAGACGTTACCAAAACACAATCAGAGATAGTCAGTTTTCTGATCTGCAGTGGGCATGTGAACGATTTGGCATTAAGAACTACTTCACGTTCAAGACCTCTCCTCTAGAGATTGTTTACAATCCTACAGGTCAAAAGATCTTGTTTCGTGGATTAGATGAAGGTCAGAAGATCACTTCTATTTCCGTGCCTAAAGGTTATCTTTGCTGGGTATGGATTGAAGAAGCATATGAGATTGTAGACGAAGAAGCTTTTAACAAGTTAGATATGTCTTTTCGTGGTCAGATGCCTGATGATTACTTCATCAGAATTATGATCACCTTTAATCCATGGTCTGAACAGTCATGGTTAAAGTCACGCTTTTTCGATGAACCTTCCGAACTTACATTTACTAAGACAACTAATTACCTCTGTAACGAGTGGTTATCTGAAGCTGATCATGCTTTATTTGAAGACATGAAAAAGCGCAATCCTCGCAGATATAAGATTGAGGGATTAGGTGATTGGGGTATTGCAGAAGGCCTTATTTATGAGAATGTAGAATGTCGAGAGTTAAACGACAGAGACTACATTGGAGCACCTCGCAGATATAAAGCGTTCTTTGGTTTAGATTTTGGTTTTACTGATCCTACAGCTTTTGTTGGTGGATTTGTTGATACTGAGAATAAAGAGATTTTTATCTGTTATGAGCTATATCTTACCAATGTTACCAATCAAGAGATTGCAAAACACATAAAGAATGACATTGGATTAAGAGGTGAACCTGTTTATTGTGATGCAGCAGAGCCTAAATCTATTGAAGAATTGCGTAGAGTTGGAGTTAACGCAAAGGCTGCTCCTAAAGGTCCTGATTCTGTAAATTATGGTATTCAAAAGATACAGAACTACAAGATCATCTATTCTCCTAAATGTACAAACTTTGAACATGAAATCAAAAATTACTGTTGGGAAAAGGATAGATTAGGTAAACCAACAAACAAACCTAATCATGAGTTCAGTCATTGCATGGATGCACTTCGTTATGGTCTTGTAGAGTTAAAAGACACTCAAAATAGAGTTTCAGAAGCTAATTTAAGACTGTTAAAACAAGGCAGAAGAAGGTTTTAATGTATGTCATGGTTCATTTGGTTTGTCTTTCTAGTAATTATAAGCCCTGTGATTTTAGAATTGCATAAATAAGGTATTTATCATGTTTTCACCATTATTGTCTTTAGAGTATGCTTACAAATTCTGGTATAACTTAAGTCAAGAAGTAAAAGAACATCAGCGTGATGTTTCTAAGACATACCTTTGGTTAAATGTAGCTTTAATTGCAGGCTTAAAAGCAATGCCTGTTCATCAGGATTTGTATTACATTGCAGTTGCGATGACATTTACTTCTACAGCTTCATTGATTCTTGGTTGTATGTCGTTAAGTGGCTTATTCACAGGTTCAACTTATCTACCAATGGACAAGTTTAGAGCTTTGTATGATGAGTTAAAAGAAGATGACAAATCAGTTAAAGATATTCTTTACGACTATGACAAAGTAATTGCCAATTTAAAGGTTCAGATTGCACGTAGAGGATGGCTATTGAGAGTTCAGTCAATCTTATCGATTATTTCATTATTGCTGTTCTTTGTCTTGCTATAAGAGGCTTATTATGAAACGAGACTGGCATTTAATGGGTGACATCTTTAATGCAATTGAAGATGACAGATTAGAGTTGCTTATCAGCAAGTATGAGTCGAATCAAAACAAGTACAGCATTCTAATGCAACACTTAGAGATGCTTATCGATGCTGATTATATCAAAGGAGTGACAATATCTCTTTCTGTTGATGGTCTGTATTCATGGGGTACAGACGTACCAAGAATTACTCTGAAAGGTTACGATTTTGCTGATATTGTCAAAGACAAATTTCTCTTAAATAAAACAATTAAAGCTATTAAAGATGCTGGCTACATGGTCACATGGGAAACATTAAAAGAATTTGCACCAATGATATTAAAAGTCGCAGTTAAGCAAATCTTTAAAAACTAAATTCAACTAATAAAAAGAAGGCACCGCAAGGTGCCTTTTTTATTGCCTATGAATACTAAAGAACAAAAAGCAGAAATTAAAGAGACCAAAGCAAAGAAAAAGATCTCTCCTGAAGAGTTACTTAATCAGTTGCTTATGCCTAAAAGAACAGCTGAAGCATTTGATACCTTAGAAAAGGTTAAGAAAGCTTTCTCTTTGCCTGTAACATTAGGTTGCAAAGAAAATACACGTCTTGCAATGGATTCTGCTTTTGAAAGTATTGGCGGTTTTGATTCCATTTATCAGAGCTTACAGCAACATGCTTTTGACATGGGACAGTTCCCTGTTACTTCATTTGTAGGTTACGGAGCACTACAGCAGATTGCTCAGCAAGGTATGGTTAGAGCTTGTATCTCAACCGTTGCTGATGACATGTCAAAAAAATGGATCGAGCTAAAAGGTGGAGAAGACACTGATCCTGACAAGATCAGTAAACTTGATGATTTAATCAAGAACAAGTATCGCATTCAATCATTATTCCATGATGCTTTTACAACAACAGGCTACATGGGAGGTTGCTTTATCTTTATAGATACAGGTTCAGATGAACTTGATTTGCCACTAGCAATTAACAATCAGTCAGCTGAGATTGATCCTGAGCATAATCTTAAGTTTATTCTAGTTGATCCTGTTAACATCTCCCCTGCCGAATACAACGCCTTTAATCCTTTAGCTACTGATTACATGAAGCCTAAGTACTGGTATGTATTGGGTAAGAAGGTTCATAAAGACAGATTACTAAGAATTGTTGATAATGAACCTCCTTTACTTCTAAAACCAAATTACAACTTCTTAGGTATTCCACAGGCTCAAATCTTATGGGATTACATTCTTCACTTTAACGAATGCAGAACTTACACAGCAAAACTGCTTCAAAAGATATCGCTACTAGTAGTTAAAACTGATATGGATGCAATTCTGAATAGTGACTCACAGGGCATTGCTTTTTTTGACGCAAAGATGGCTATGTTAGCCCGCTACAGAGATAACGATTCAATCTTTGTGTGCGATAAAGACAGTGAAGATGTAACTAACGTACAAACATCTACGGCTGGCTGTACAGACATTGTTAAGCAAAGTCTAGAGATGATTTGTGCAATTAACCGAGTACCTGCTGTTAAGTTACTTGGCATTTCACCTTCTGGCTTTAATGCTACAGGCGAATCTGATCTTAAAAATTACTACGATCACATCTCTTCTAAACAGGAATTACACCGTGATGCAATTCAGCGTTGTATCAATGCTATTGAGCGTGCTGAATTTGGAGAGATTGATCCTTCTATTACCTTTGACTTTGTGCCTCTTGATGTTGAGAACAGAGCATCACAGGCTATGACAGCTCAAACAAAAGTAGGTGCATGGGGGCAGTTACTTGATAGACAGGTTCTAAGCGCTGAAGAACTTCGTGAAGCTGTTAAGAATGATCAAGACATTGGCCTTGATTTTATCGACAGTGAAATGCCAGAAGAACTGCAACAAGCTCATGCACAAGCAATGCAGAATGGCGAGCAGGAAGATTTTAAGACAGACGATCCATTTACACAGATGATGAATGAGGCTAAGAATGAAAAAGCTGAGAACAGCGAGAGTAATCGAGCCGAATCAGTGGCTTCTCAAAACCTTTCAAAAGAAGGTTCTGAAACTTCAAAGTGATTTTCAACGTTATGTTTTAAATCAAATCATGCTCAATCTGGACAGTGAAGCAATGCTTACAACAGATGCTTCATTGTCTAAACCTAAGACACAGGCAGAACGACAGCAATTACTAAAGCTACAGCGCAAGATACTGCGTTCAATGGCTAAAGCTGATCCTGAATGGCTTAAGAACCATATTGATGATTTTATAAATCGAAATATAGGTTCATGGGCTACAGGATTAAACAGCATTTCAAGACAGCTTTGTGACTGGTTCATACACAATCAAGTTGCAACAGTCAGTTTTGCTCAGAAACAAGCTCTTAAAGCAGCAGGGTTTAATCTTGATTACCTGAAAAGAAAATGGACAGTACCTACCATTAAAAAACAGTTCATTTCCCCTTCTATTGCTTCTCAAATGGAAGGAATGATTAAAGAGAATGCTGCTTTAATCACAAAGATTTCACTTAACGATGTACAGCGTATTTCTGATGTTGTTCAAAAAGGTTTGCTAGGTGGAGACAATCTTTCAGATCTTCGCATTGTCTTAGGTGCAACACAAGGTTTTGACAGAGCACGTGTAGAGCGTGTTGTAAGTGATCAGGTACATAAATCAAGTATACAGATACAAATCAGCAACGCAAAGGATTTAGGAATTCAATACGCTATCTGGAAACATGTACCTGGCAAATACACGTCAAGAGAAACTCACAGAGCTTTTGATGGTCAGCGCTATGACATCTCTGTAGGACTGTATGACAGTGATGTAAACAAGAATGTTTTGCCTGGTGAACTGCCTTACTGTAAGTGCGGTTTTCGTATGGCTTTACCAGAGTGGTGTCGTACCTCGTCTTAGTCGTAGTTACATCTTAACTAAGACGACTTCTAATTATAAATATAGGTCAAATCATGCCAACAAGTTTAGCTTTTGACAATTTCTCAATAGATAAAGATTCAGTAAGAACTGTGGACGACAATGGTTTTCTTCATGTTGCTGTTTCCCCTGTGACTAAAGAACAGGTAGCACCATACTATGGACATGAGATACCTAATCATGGAGAACTTGGTTTTGAATCTGATGTCATTTATCACGGTTATCGACCTGCATCAGAATTATCAAAACCTGACACTATTCAGAGTTTAAACGGCATTCCAATTCAGTTTGAGCATCACGCTGATTACGCAAATGCACCTGCTAAAGATACTCGTATTGGTTCTACTGGCGATGATGCCAAATGGGAAGCACCTTATCTTACTAATTCACTTCATTTTCACGATGCAAAGGCAATTGACCGTATTAAAGACGGTTCAATGCGTGAGCTAAGTCTTGCTTACAGATACACTCCTGTAAAAAAAGAAGGTGAGTTTGATGGTCAACATTACGATTTCGTAATGACTGATATTAATTGTAATCATGTTGCTCTCGTTGAAGAGGGCCGTGCGGGACATGATGTACTGGTGGAAGACGCACAAATCAAGGAGAAAAATACAATGGCTGATAATGCAGCAATTGAAAATGCCGAGAAGAACCTTGCACAGTCAATTCTTGACCTGCACAAGGCAAAAGAAGGCGACATGGTTGATAAGGATAATACTCCTGCAACTGACGGTAAGCTTGAAGCTTTAATTGAAGCTATCAAAGCTAATGGTGATGAAGACAAGTATAAAGACATTTTAAATTCAGCTGAAGACGATGATTCGGAAACATCAGAACCAGCCGAAGACGATGATCTTGATACTTCTGATAATGGTTCTGAACATGAAGAGCCTGTAGATGCTACTGATGATGATCTTGATGATACTGATTCAGCTAAGGATGAAGAACCTAATGACAATGCTCAGGCAGAAGACGATGACGATAAGGTCATTGGCGATGCTTTAAAGCAGTGTGGTTTAGATGATGCTTCACCTGAGCTTAAGAAAGCATTCATTACAGGCTTTAAGCTTTCATCCGAAAAAGATAAGAACACAGATAAGTCATTAGGTCAGGATGCACAGATTAAAGTTGCGGTTAAGGCTGTTAACAGACAGCTAAAACTTAAATATGCAGCTGCTAATGAGTGCAGACAAATTTTAGGTAATGTTGATGCAATGGCTTTTGACAGCGCAGGTCAGATTTACCGTGAAGCAGCTAAGAAGCTGGGCATCAGAAATTACAATCAGTTAACAGGCAAAGCAGCAAAAGCTGTAATCAGCGCATTAACTGCAACTAAGGACAAGAGAACTGTAATGGCTACTGATTCAGCTCCTACAGCAAAGAATAGTGCTATTTCAGAAATTTTAACAAATGTTCAGGTAGGAGTTTAATAAATGTCAATTTTACAGAAGACTGTCGGTCTATACCCTGCTAAAGGCTTTGAAGGTCAGCAGGTAGTTGTAGGTCAGGCGTTTTATACAGATACAAACTACTTCTCAGACGGTACCGTAAAAGCAGGTGGTTTTGCATTCTTTAATAAAGACGGTGTAGTTTCAGCTACAGCATCAGCTGATACCGAGTTGCCAATCGGTATTGTAGAACGCAACTTAACCTCAACTTTTGAATCTGTAACTGATGAAGCTACATCAGTTTATAGAGATGGTGAGACTGTAACCATTGCTTTACGTGGTCAGTACTACATTAAGGCTCCTTCTGCAGGTACTACAGGCTTAAAGATTTTAATTAAGCCTACTACTGGTGTTGTATCTGTAGCAGCAACTGCAGGTACAGGTGTAGTTGATACAGGCTGGGTAGTTAAAGCAACTGACGGCAAGAAGAACTTTGCTGAAGGTGATTTAGTCATCGCTGAGAGATTCTAGGAGATAATCAATGATCGAAGATTTTGAGCTAGCTAAAGAGCGTGGTATTGTCGCTCCTTATGCAAAAGGCTTTATGGCTTATGATTCAGTAAACGGTAATATCCGTACTGATTACAACAAAACCGCAAAAATGTTAGCACAGGATGCTGCAATTACTCCTGCTAACGTTGGAGTTCCATCAGCATTTACTGCTTACATCGATCCTAAAATTGTACAAATTCTGTTTGCAAAAACAGCTGCAACAAAGTTAGGTATTGAAGCTCAGGTTGGTAAGTGGACTGATAACTCTTATACATTCCCTGTAGAGGAGTTGGCAGGTGACGTTGAAGCTTATTCTGATTTTCAGAATGGTTCATCTGTAGATGTTAATTATGAATTCCCTGTTCGTGAGCAGTTCAGATTCCAGACTACCTTAAAATATGGTGACTTTGAAGCTGAATTAGCAGCTGCTGCAAAACTGTCACTTGTAGCAGGTAAACAGAGAGCATCAGCATCAATTATTGAAAGAGCACAGAATAAGTTCTATCTCTTTGGTGTTGAGGGTAAGGAAATCTATGGTCTGTTAAATGATCCTAATTTACCTGATTCTATTTCACCAATTTCAGCAAATGGTAAATCAACATGGGCTGATAAAAAGGCTGACTCAACAGCTGACTTTGCTAATAGAGCTTATGACGATATTGTAAAGTTAATCACTGAGTTACAGAAAAACAACGGCGGTAACATTGATGCAAATACTCCTATGATCTTAGGTATTTCCAATGCAAGAAACGCTGATCTGACAAATGCAACTCAGTTTGGTAAGACAGCTAAAGGCTTATTACTTGAGAACTATCCAAACATTCAGATTGAGGTAGTTCCTGAGTTAAGTGATACTACAGGTGAAACATTGTACTTAATTGTTCCTGAGTACAATGGCGATATTACAGCACAGCCTTCTTATTCAGAGAAGTATCGTTTAGGTCGCTTAATTCCTCATGAGTCACACTTCTCACAGAAAGCTATCGGTACTACCTTTGGTACTGTGATTAAGCGTCCTTCATTGATTGCTATCATGAAGGGTATCTAGTTTTTCAATCTCATCTCTTAAGGCGGTTTTTACCGCCTTTTTTAATTTATGGAGACTATAAAATGGCAGTTAAAAAGAAAACTGAGACAGAGAAGTTAACAGGTGCAGACGTTGTTCATATTGTTGTTTGCTTACGTCATAACCACAAGTTTGATGATATTCCTAACGGCTCAGGTGGAACAAAATCTGTAGTTTTATACGGAACAGATGCTGTTTTACGAGGTAAGAGAAAAGGCATCTTAACTGAGTCTGGTAATGGAGTACATCAGACATTATCAAGAACAGACTGGGAAGCTATTAAAGCTCTACATGGACGTGAAACCATGTTTATTGGTGCAAAAGGCTTTTTACCAAGTGTTTTTGAAATCAAAAATGAGAATGAGATGAAGTCAGATACTGTACAGGACAAGATCGCACAGACATCAGGCGGTTTTGATCCTGCTTCTCCTAAAGACGCAAAAGTTGAAGAAGCAAAAGAATAGTAATGAATGGGGAGTTTAAGCTCCCCTGTTGATTGAGGTTTTATCTGAAATGAAAGTTGAATTTGATATAGATGTTTTTAGATGCAGATATGAGCATTTGGCTGATATTTCAGATGAAGCTTTAAAAATGTGCTTTCAAGATGCCTGTGAGCTGTATGGCAATGATGACAGTTCATCATGCTTCAAGTATGAGCCTGAAAACGACATCTACACACGTAGAACGTTTTTATATGCTGTCACCTGTCATTTAGCGACATTAGAGTTGTGGAACAAAAATGGACAGCCAGGAAGAGTAACTTCTGCATCACAAGGTTCAGTAAATACAAGTTTTGATTTATTCAAGTCAAACAAAGATACCGCTGATTGGTGGAATCAGACATTGTGCGGTCAACAGGCATGGCAAATGCTCAAAGCTCGCACCAAAGGCGGTAGATTTTATGGATACAAGATAAACCATCCATTTGGGTAGTGTCGTAACTCATCCTTTTAATCAGATGTCATTTTTATTAAAAGTGACTTCATTAAAAACTTCATTAGTTAACTATGGTAACTCCACTAACTCAAAATATTGTTAAAGCCTACTGTCTTGGTTTTATGTTCGGTTTAGGCATGAAAGCCAGACAGAGCATGTTAACTAAAGATGAGAATATACCTGATAAAGATCTTATCTTTAGAACAGCTAAGAATGGTAAGAAGATTGCTATTAACACCAAGACTAAAGAAGTTAGTGGGGTTGGTAATGAAGCAGGCTATAGTTCAACCACAATTAAAGAGCTTTATGGAAACGAGATCACTGGTAAAAATCTTAGAAACGAAAAGGCTGTTAGTGTGCTCTTATCTATGAAACACGGACACATAAAAGATGCCTTTCATCGTGATGGTATTGGTGATATAGATCTTGTTTGGGGTAATGATAATGCAGGATTGCAACATATTATAAAAAGAAGACGTGAATGTGACCAGGATCCTGAGAAAGCAGTTAAATACTTACCTGAAATAATAAATAAAGGTTCAATAATAAATCGCTATAAAATACACGATGTAAAAAATTTCTATATAGAACATTCAATAGGCAATACTCGTTACAAACTTGTTATTACAAGAAACTTTACAGATAAAGATGGAAAACACAACAATAGATTTGTAATAACAAATATGGAGATTTACAAGACTAGGTTAGAGATTAGAAAGAATAGAATGTTGACATGATAAAGTAAGAGAACATTGCCTACCACGAACCTGACTCAATGTATTACAAAGAAACGGAATTCTCTTCTTAAACTCTTACTCTACCTTAAGTATAAAATATTTTTAACAGAAAGCAACAAAGAAGAATTGAAAAGACGGTGATAGGTGTGCGGCCCACTCACCATCCTGGTTCTAGGAATAAATCCTAACCGTAAGCAGAAGTGCCGTCTTTCTGACTTTTATCACCGTCTTGGTCGTAATTATAGGTTGCTTTTTACAAAGATACAAGCAAGAGAACATCGCATATTTCGGACCTAGACAATGTATTACAAAGAAACAGAATTCTTTTCTAAAACTCTTGCTTTACTGAATTATAGGCTATTTTTCGCAAATATCTCATCATGCATAGCATCAAAGTTAACTTAGAACAGCTAAAATCTTTAGTTAAGAACCTTAAGAGTGAATCAAATAAAACCGTAGCTGTTGGTGTTCGTGATATGCGTTCAGAAAGCGGTGTATCAACACAGGAATACGGCAAATACTTAGAGTTTGGCTGGGTCCAGAGAGTAACACCAAAACAAAGCGGTTATTTATCACATCATGGTGTTCATGTTCCTGCAGGTGCTACTTTATTTAATCCACCAAGACCGTTCTTTAGATACACCATTGCAGATGAAGAAAAGAATTGGAAAGATTACTTTATTAAATCTCTGGTTCACTTCTCCGTAGGTGCTGATGCGTCTTTCTATACAAAATCGCTTCAAATGGTCGGTGCGATTATGGTTCAGGACATTCAAACAACTCTTGAAAATGGTGGTTCCAGAAACAACAGATTCCCACCTCGTTCACCTATGACAATGGCTATATATAGAGCTATTTCAGAGGGGCATTCACAAGACGGTACAGGAACATCAAGTTCGTCTCAGGCTGGTATCAGTTCAGGATTATTAAGAGATTCAATAAGTTTTGAGATTCAATAATGAATAAAGCTAAAGCTTTTATATTCGGTTATGTTTATGCATTAGGTTATGTATATGGATTAAAGTTAAAAATAACCAATGATGAAGAAATTGAATTTCGTAAAACTAAAGACAATCAAACAATAGCAATTAAAAATCATAAAGTTGTCGGTGGTGCAGGATCTTCTGTTGGACCTGATAAGTTACCGACATTTGAATATTTTAGTAAGTCAGATAAAGTTAAAAATTTGTCTCTTACTAAAAGAGTGGTGAGATATCTAAAAGAGAGTTATACAACTCCAATAATCAAGCCTAAAGGTTTAACAGGTTGCGATAAGTTAATTTTTTCTACAAACGGCATTAAAGAAACAGCTAGCCATATCAATGAGGATAAATTAAAGGTTCTACCTTATTTAGGTTACATCTACAGGACAGGTCATGAGATAGGAAAAGCTAAAGACTATCACAATCCAAGCAATCAGGTAATAATTCACTATACACAAAAGACACTTAAGATTGATAACGATTTTTATAGGGTTACTTTAATATCAAAACAGGCTGGAAAGGTTGCAGAATTCTCACATTATGCAATTGATAAGGCAGACGCAATTAAAAAATAAAAGAGCTTCATGACATCCAGTCCTGCTTCAAAAAGACAGGTAGAATCACAAAGCTCTTTTATTAAGGTGAACTTGTTACGCCAATCCTGCTTCCTACGACAGGTAGATCACAAAATTCACCTTTTACTAAATTATAAGAAACCTTTCTTACTTTTTCAACATAGGCAAAACCATGTTAAATCTTCACAACATCGTGCGAGGAGCTATTAACGCTAACCTTGCAGATGAAACATTTACACTCTTTCGTTCCTGTGGACAACAGAATGTAAAAGGCATTGTAAAAGCCATTTATCTGAACGGTATAGAAGTTAAAGGCAGTTTTCAGTCAGAGAATGATGCTGCATTAGATCACTCTAATCTTGCAGGTCAAAACTCACAGATCAGAAAGCTCTATTTACAATCATCAGATAAGCTAAAAGAAAAGCCATACAGCGTATTCAGACAGCTGTCACGCAGTGGTGATTACCTAAAAGACAGTAATGGCATGTGGTGGTTTGTAATCGCTGTGGAAGAGGACTTTTCAAAAGCAGGTTGGATGTGCTTAAGAGTTCAACTTCAAGACAGAGCACCAAACCTAACTATTAAAGCTATTGAACTTACACCATCTATTCCCGTAACTCCTTCTGAAGACAAAGGCAATGAACACGATCAAGACATCGACCAATCTACAGGAAACACTCTATGAGCTGTTAAATGAGTTCTTAATCCCCTCTGTAGATGAAAACAACATCTTTTATGGCAATCAAAACAATCTAACTCTTCCTGAAGATTCAAGTGACTACGTGATCTACACAATTTTAAATATTGTCAGACACGGCACCAATGAGATCAAATATGATGCTCAAAATGAAGAAGAACATAACAAAGTTGAATATGAAGTAAGTGTGCAGATTGACTGTTACGCAGACACTTCTAACGGCTCTGACGGCTTAGATGCAATGCTAAGAGCAAGTTCAATTGATAACTTTTCACAGTCAGATGTTGTTTATGAATTCTTAAATACTCGTGGAATGCATATTCTCTATGCAGACAGTTCAAATGACACAACCATAGTATCAGACGATAACAACTACTTAAAGCGTTGGTCAACTACTCTTCATATAGCAATGTCCACTGAAAGTATTTATGACAGCTATGGTTTTACTGAAGTTAATGTAAAAAACAATTTTATTACCCCTTTGTCTGAAGCTGAAAAGCAAGACCCTTCTTTGAACGTTCTAGGTATTAAGAACGTAGATTCTATTAAATAGGAGAAAAATACAATGCCAATTAGTGCAAGTAACATCGTCAGCATTGTACCTCGAATTTTAAAAGGTACAGGCTCTGATCTGGTCTTTAATGGTCTTGTTCTTTCAAAGAATTCAAGACTTGCCGTAAATGCACCTACCTTATATTCGTCAGCTTCTGCTGTAGCCTCTGCATTTGGTGAAACATCAGATGAATATAAGTTTGCTCAGGTGTATTTTGGTGGCTACAAGAACAGTCAGATTAAGCCTTCTGTTCTGTATTTCTATCGTTACTGCGATACAGGTGTAGCGCCTTTTGTTAGAGGTACAGCGTTAAAAACTTCAACAGCGTTAGCATCTTTAAAACAGATTTCAAATGGCGCTTTTTCTGTAACATTAACAGGCAAAATACATACAGTTTCAAGCTTAGACTTATCCTCAGCATCTTCATTATCTGAAGTAGCTGACAAGGTTCAAGAAGCTTTAAGAGATCTTGATTCTGATTCAGAAGATGCTGAGTTATCAGGTTTAACAGTTGCTTTTGATTCAGTTACTAACGCATTTACCATCACCAATGGTACATCATCATCTAATGTATCTGTTGATACTCCTACAGGTGATGTTGCTCTTGCAATGGGCTTTACTGCTGACGCATGTGTAGTATCAGAAGGATCTGACTCTACCACATTATCAGCAACCTTAAACAAGCTGACCTTAAGCTTCCAGAACTTCGTTACCTTCACCACCTTATGGGAAGCATCAGACGATGAAGCTTTAGAATTAGGCGAATGGGCTACAGCTAATGCATCTGCTGGTGTTTGTTATCTGTATGTTCTTTGGGACAGTTCTAAAGAAAATGCTGACAGTAACAGTAAATCAATTATTGCTGAAAAGTTGATTACAGAAAACATAGCAGCAACCACTGTTGTTTATGATTCATATCGTGTTGCAGCGTTTATCATGGGTGCAGCTGCTTCTATTGCCTGGGATAACAAGAACAGCACTATTACTTTTGCATTCAAGTCTCAGGATGGATTAGGTGCAAATGTATTAGATACAGACGAAGCAAATGCTCTTGAGGGACACAAAGTCAACTTCATAGGTAACTATGCAACCCGTAATGACAACTTTGTCTGGTTATACTCTGGCCGTATGTTAGGTGAATGGGACTGGATTGATACTTATCTAAATTCAATCTGGTTATGTAACGCAATGCAGGTTCAGGTAATGGCAGGATTTGAAGCTGTTAGAAGAGTACCATACACCTCACGTGGTTACGCAATGATCCGCTCATGGCTAAGAGATGTAATTAACCGTGCAAAGAATAATGGCGTAATTGAAGCTGGTGTATCTTTATCTGAAACTCAGAAGAGCTCTTTAATCGAAGAGTTAGGTGCTGATTACTCAGACGAAATCTACAATAACGGCTACTACTTACAGATTTTAGATCCTTCAGCTCAGACAAGACAGCAACGTAAATCCCCTTCTTGTAACTTGGTTTACACCTATGGTGGTGCTGTACACCGTTTAACCATGCCTTCAATTGCTGTAGTTTAGGAGAAATAAATGAAGACTATTACTAGTGCAAACGCAATCTTAATCTTAACAGTTGAAGAGCTTTACCCTTCAGGAGTACAGATTGAGAAGTTCGCATCTGATGATGCGTTCAGCTCTGATAATGTAACTATTGCTGAGGTAAGAATGGGTGTAGATGGACAGCTTGCAGCAGGTTATACCCCTGCACCTATTCCTTTTAAGATTTCATTAGAAGCTGATTCAGATTCTATTGAGTACTTGAGAAATATTGCAAACAATCAGAGATTAAATAAGACAACTTATTCAATTACAGCTTCAATCTCAATTCCTGCTTTAGGCAAAGAATTTACTTTGATTAATGGCATCCTGACAGAGGTTCCTTCAATTTTAAATGCAAAGAAAGTATTAGAGCCTACTCAGTGGGGATTTACCTTTGAAGATGTAAACGATTCAACTATTTAACTCTTTTTTTGTAGCTAATATTGATTTTGGGGTATCAGTTTTGATGCCCTATTTTTTTATAGGTGAGATTATTACATGAGACAGATTAAAAACATTACCATCGTTGATGGTGAAGCTCAATATAAGTTCAGATTAACTCAAATCCCTGCAATTAAGGCTGAAAAGTGGTTAATCAGAGTTGGTATTGCTCTGGCAAAAGCAGGATTACTCAACATTGATATAGAGAAACTAGGCGTATCAGGTTCAGATACTATGAGTACCATTACCAATTTAATAGCTCAAAAAGGCTTTAGTTTCTTTGGTCAGTTAGATCCTGACACTGTAGATCATCTGTTATTTGACCTTGTTAAAGAAACAGCTGTAAGAATGAATGACGAAGCCATCATCAATATTACTGAAAAAGAGCTTGAAATCTTTGATGATATTAGAGCTTTATGGCAATTACAGAAAGAGGTATTTGCTGTAAATTTTTCTTCTTACAAGAACGAAAACAGCTTGAAGAAGCAAGCTTAAGTTCTGGTGGTCAAACGCCTCATTTTATTCAAACACAGAACTTCTCACGCCTGTTTGCTCCTTTAATACAGGAGCATTATGCAACATTACAAGAACTAGAACAGTACTACAGCTACGAAGATGCTATGGACCTGTTAGAGTGTCTGTATGTTGCAAGAACTAACGAAAACATTGCAAATGATTTTGCAAGTAAACAGAGAACTTAAAAAATGGCAACATTAGGTGACGTACTTTTAATTAAACTCGGCTTAGATGCTGGCGATATTGACAGTCAGATGAACAAAGTTGAGGAGAATGCAAAAAAGAGCACATCTAATGTTGCGCAGGCATTAGATAAAACAGCTAATAATACAGCTAATCGTATGCTTGGGCTTGTTAAGGGTATCGCAGGACCTTTAGCAGCTGCTTTCTCTGTTGGTGCAATGTTTAAATCTTACTTTGGTGGATTATCACAAGTAGCTCAGATGACAGGTGCTTACTACAAGCAGTTAGATGAGTGGCGTGAGAAGATGGCAGCATTCAACCGCTACACAAAACAGGATATTGAAGTTTATGTAAAAAGCCAAAAGGCTTTAACTAACTTTAGAATTGCTGTAGCTGATTTCTCAGCTGTTCTGATGCGTTCTTTTAATCCAATACTCTTAAAAGGAGTAGAGGCTTTAAATTCATTCTCCAAGTGGTTAGGAGAACACAAAGAAGATGCTGCAAGATTCTTTAAAATCTTAGCTGTGGTTATTACTACTGCTTTGGTGCCTGCATTTATATCTCTTGCAGGTGCAATTTTAATGAATCCTATTACGTGGATCATTGCAGGTATTGTAGCTTTAGCTCTTGTTATTGATGATCTGATAGTAAGGATAAAAGGTGGTAAATCCCTCTTTGGTACTTTCTGGGATCCTTTCATTAACTTTGGTAAAAAAGCTTATGACTTTATAACAAAGTTTTATGAACGTTTTAAAAATTCAGAAGGAGTTAATACCTTCATTGAAACATTAAAGCAGTCACTAAGATCCCTATCAAACATCTTAGAGCATGTTTTTAATGGTATTGCTTACTTTGGCATTCTTTTAGCAAAGCTGTTTGACCAAGGAAATGATGCAACATGGTTTGACGGCTTAGCACAAGCTGCAATGTTTCTTGTGAATGCTGTAGGAAGTGCTTTTAATGCAATCCTCGGTGTTGTAGAAATGGTAATGGGCGCTATTGTTGCCCTGTTTACTGGAGACACTGAGTTATTAAAACAAGGCTGGGCTGACTTCTGCAGTTCATTTAAAAATCTGTTTAAACCTGTTACAGACTGGTTAATGCATATTATCGACTACATCAAAGGTAAATTCTTAGGAATGTTTAATTCTGTAGTTGAAAAAGGTAAAAGCATGATCGAGTGGGTAAAAGGTTTAAATCCTTTCTCAAACGATGATGATGAAGATAAGAAACAGGGATCAAAACCTACCACTTATGAAGGTACCGATGCTCCTATTGTGGATGATGACGTTCAAACTTCAAGTTTACCCGAGCAGAAATCTCAAACAAGAGTACTTACAAAACTTGAAGAGAAAAAGAAAGAAACAGACATTCAGAACTTAAAGAACGTAGAGAATGTTAATAACGTTGAAAATACAAAGAACAGCGTCTTAACAACCAGTAAGAATGTTGAGAATTCAAATGTAACCAACGTTAAAAATGTTGAAAACGTAAAACAGGTTCAGGCATCAGTTCAGGACAATTCTGTATCCAAGTTAAACAATGAACTTGAAAAGAGAAACAAATTTGAACGTTCTTTTAGAGCTGAGCTTGCAAGACAGAAAAAAGAACTTGCTGAAATTGACAGGTTAAGAAAGGCCGGTAAGTACAATGAAGCTAACAAACGTCTTAATACACTACAGACTGATCAGAAAACCTTACAGGGTTTTGTTAGAACAGCTAATAATCTAAAGGTTGGTGTTGCTTCTATTCCTACACCTGAAAAAACACAACAGGTAGTTACAAACTCAAATGTAAGTAACCATACCACTAATTCAAATTCTACTTCTAATCAGAGTAAGACTGTTAACAACAATTTCACCATCAATGGAGCAACTCCTGAGATGACACGTTCTGTAATACAGACAGCTAACGGTCTTGATAACTCTTATTTAGCAGCGCAAAGCGTCTGCTATAACTAAGTCGTAACTCATCAATACAGATGACATTTTAATTATAGGTGGAGAATATGGCTGATGTAAAAGACGATGCTGTATTAAATTCCAGTAATGCTCAAAGCTCAACAAATGGCTTTAAAGTAAGAATTATTAACGGATTAGAGAACTTTAAAAACTATCAGGACAAAGCATTAGACAGGTTGGGCTTAAAGAATATCACCTCAGGTAATACGTTTACTCAGAGTGATATTACCAAGCTGACAGCAAACCCCTATCTTAGAAACAGCCTGCGTAAACTTGATAATTTAAAGTTCTTTAAACAGGTTAACAGGTTTCAGAATTCACAGGCTTTTGCTATTGCTAAAAAGGCAGGACTAGGTTCTTTTATCAATGGCCTTTCAGGTAACAGCAATAATCAGGGACAAAAGGTAACCAGAACATGGAACATTGTGGATGATAACGGAGAGAGGGCTGTTACTTTTAATACATTCTTTGCCATTGATGTTAAAAATGAAAGCAAAGCTATCTCCTCACCTACTGAAAACGGTTCTTTTGTTTCTTACAATAAAACTCAATCCCCTATTGAGATACAGGTTGTTTTAGGTATTAAAGGAACTCCTGAAACAATCTTATCAGCTGTATCTGCGTTAATGGAATTGAGCAACAATGAAACAATAGTCAGTTTGATTACGCCTGATCAGGAATACAAATCGCTTAATCTTATCAAAATGGATTATCACAGAGACGCATCAACAGGAGTTGATTTACTCACTGTTAACTGTGGCTTTGTTGAGGTACGACAGTTTAAGAGTGAGTATACCAATACAAAGATTGCAAAACGCAAATCAAGAGGACAGACACAGAAAAAGCCTGAATCAATGCTTAACAGTGTGTTAAGTAAACCTGTTGATGATTTTAAAAAGTGGATTAGAAATTAGCTATGGAAGTTCTATCTGTTGAAGCATTACCAAATCAGGAATTTCAAATCATACTTGATGATCAAATCTGCCAGATTCACCTGTATCAAAAAGGTGATTACATGTTTCTTGATTTGTATGTAGATGATGAAGCAATTGTTGAAGGCGCAATAGTTCAGCCTAAAACAGGCATTATTCAGTCTCCATCTAAGTTTAAAGGTCAACTTTACATTGTTGATGTAATTAACCCTGCGGATATGCCTAAGCAACCTAATTACACCGAATTGGGTGACAGATTTGAACTTGTTTATCTGACTGAAACTGAATGTAAAGATCTTGGTTTGAGGTTCTAACATGTTTGCATCTAAGATTATCTGGGGTAAAACTACCAGTGTATTAAAAAATAGTTCTTCAACCAAAACACAATCAGTAACTGAGATTAAAACCAATAAAGCTATAACCAAACAGGCATCTGCACCATCCTCTTTTAAAATCAGAAAATTGAAAGTTCAAATTACTTTAAACAAAGGAACTTTTAAAAACGGCTCTAACAGCATCATAATCTCTGATCTTGGTATGTCAGCAAACATAGAGAAATTAGGACCACCCGATTTTGGTAAAGCTTCTGTAGAAATCTATAACTTGCCTCGTGACGTCATGGAGCGTATATCAACACTTGCAATGATGCCTATGTATCACAATTACAACTACATAAACATCTATGCAGGTGATGATTACAGCGGTTATACACAGGTGTTTGCAGGAACTATAGCATCTGCTGTAGCTGACTTTAATTCACAGCCTGACATCAAAATGAAAATTGATGCTCGTATTGGTTTCTTTGGCTCTATTACTGCACAAGGTCAGAATGTTGTTAAAGGAACGCAGAGCGTTGCAAGTTTTGTTGAGAAACAAGCAGAGATTGCAGGTTTTACATTCAAGAATGAAGGCGTAACGGCATCTGTTAAAAACGCAATTTTTAGCGGTTCACCTATTGAACAGGCCAGACAGGCTTGTGAACAGGTAGGAGCAGAACTTGTTATTGATGATGACAAAATGATCTTAATCAGTAACGGCTCATCTGTAAAAGGAACTGTACCAAAGCTAACAGCCAGTACAGGTTTGATTGGTTATCCTTCCATGTCTTCTAATGGTATCAGCTTTAAAGCTGTATTCAATCCTCAGTTAAAATTTGCAGGTCTTGTTGAGTTAAAAACTCTAGTCCCAAAATGCACAGGCCAATGGCGAATTACAAAATTAAGTCATAAGCTATCATCTAATTTACCTGGTGATGGTTCTTGGGAATCTACAATCACAGCCTACTATCCTCACATGAGTGGTGCTTGTGGAAGGTATGTATAATGTCTGAAATTACATCTACTAAAAAAGCCAGTACTCAGAGTATGTATGCTCCGTTAAGCTCTTTTAACGCTGAGGAGTATCACATACGGTCACTGATTGATAAAGTTGTCTTTACAGGCTTTTTAGCTAAGATTGAGAGCTGTTCCTCGTCAGGTGAAGGTGGTACCAAAACAGTTATTGCAACACCTTTAATTGCACAAACTGATGCAGAAGGTAATGCTCTTTCAACACCTTCTTATCAGGAATTACCACACTACAGATTTCAAGCAGGCATTGCTGCTGTCATTATGGATCCTGAACCAAATGATATTGGCGTTTTCTTATGCATGAAGGCTGATGTATCAAACATCAACCGCACCACGACTGCTACTTCAAGACCTGCAAGCTTCAGAAAGTTCAATCCTGCTGATGCAATCATGGTAGCAACCATTCACACTAAAGATCCTAAAGTGTGGGTGCATCTAAAACAGGACAAAACAATCGTTCTGCACGCTCCCGAGGGTTACACAGTAGAAACAGATGAGTATGTACACATTAAATGTCGAACATGCACTGTAGATGCTTCTGACAGCGTTACAGTCAACACTCAAACAGCTACTATCAATGCTCCTACAATCATTCTAAACGGTAATGTGCAGGTTACAGGAACTTTAGTATCAGGTACTCAAGGCGGAGGAACTGCTACATTTAACGGAGACATCATCTCACAGAAAGATGTTATTGCTTCTGGCACTTCATTACATACCCACACTCACAATGGTGTTTATCCTGGCAGTGGCAATACAGGAACGCCAAACTGATGAATACAGAACAAGCTTTTAAACTTGGTGTAGCTTACAGATTAGGTATGCTTTACGCTAATTTCTTAACCTGTGATTCAAACACTAATAATCCTTATTGGGTAACCATTAAAAATGGTAAGCATCTTTTAATTAACAGTTATGGAGACATACAGTCAGGTCATTTTAAAGGAAGTAATATAGCTGATTTATCAACAAGTCATGAAAAGAAAAGAGCAAAGAACAACTATAATCCATCGCTTGATCTTAAGTCACTTTATAAGCAGAAATTAAATGTTATTTCAAAGCATCAAGAAGCTGTGAATGACATGCTAAAAGCAAAGCATGGATATATTCCAAATGCTTTTCATAATAAACATATTGGAGATATTGATTTACATTGGGGTGATGAAAATTCTGGGTTACATCATATTCTTGAAAGAAGATCCAATCAGAAAGGCAAACTAAAGGAGATGTTAGCTCAACTCGATGAGATTGTGACTAAAGGTCAAGTTGTTGAAGAGACAGTTCATCAATGCATGCTTCGTTACAACAATTTTACTGTAATAATCAGTAAAGGCATTTACGGAACAAAAAGAAAGGCAATTATTACTGCTTTTCCTCAAAAAAAGCTAAGTAAGCCGTGAGACCCCTTTATATTTTCTTATAAGAAAATATTGTAATTTTCACAACCGAAGGAAGGATGAGTCTAAAGTTAAAGTTCCACCTTGTTCTTTAACATCATGGCTTACTTAATAAGCGGTAGAGTATTTAATCTTTATTGAAAAAGTTTTGCTTATTTTCAAAGAAGATAACTCTGAAGCTAAAAAAATACTTTCTCAGCATTACCGCTTACATAACTAAAAGAATTAAGCGGTAAGAGCCTTTCATCGTTTCTAGAAGGACGATGCTGTTTCTACGGAGGAGGATAGCTCTGAAGTTAAAGGTCCTACTCAACTCTTTAACATTACCACTTAATTTAGTAAAAAGACGTAAGCGCATTAAGGAAACACTACAAGTAGCCGGGTGTTGAATCGAGTAATGTTTTAGGGTTAACCCATCATCCAACCTTAATGACTGTCTAGATAAAATTGACTTACTCTTTTTACGGATTGTTAATAAGAATAGTTCATCAATCACTAAATTTCAAGGTTCTTAATATGCACTCTCTATTCTTAGATCCTGACAAATGGGACTTGTTTGTCGATAAAAACGGCAAGATAGCTAACTGCTATGCTGAATACGCCATAGCTCAAAACGTTGCTAATGCATGTCGATTGTTTATTAAAGATGCTTATTACGATGAAGATCGTGGCATTCCTCACTTTGCTCTTGAGTTAAAAGAACAACCCTCAATAGATATTCTAAAAAACAGATTAAGAGATGCTGCGCTTGAAGTTGAAGGAGTTGCAGACGCTCAGGTTAACCAGCTGACTACTGAAGGCAGAATGTTAGTTTGCCAAATGTTAATTCAATTAAACGATGGGACAATGATCAATGTTGCAATTTGACAGTTCAAAAGGTTTTACAGTTTCTGAAGTTGAGGATATACGCTCTGAGGTAGCATCTCAATGGAAAGAAGCTTTTAAAGAAGACAATACACCTGAGCTTAATACAGAGCCTGAAACCCCTGCAGGACAGTTAATTGATTCTCAAACTGCTGCAATTTCTCAAAAAGATGCTGAAATTGCTTTTCTTGCCAATCAATTTAACCCGTTGACTGCATCAGGTAAGTTTCAGGATGCATTAGGCAAGATTTATTTTTTAACCAGACATGCAGCTGTTAACTCTACCTGTGTTTGTACCTGTAAAGGTAGAGAAAACACTTTTATTCCTAAAGGCTCACTTATTCAATCTGAGGTTACTGGCATTAAATGGGAGTTAATGAACAACGTCACTATTAAGAGTAATGGTTCTGTTGATGCTCAGTTTAAATGTTCTGAAACAGGCCCTGTTGAAGCAGGAGCGGATACATTAACAAACATTGTAACTACTGTTGCAGGCTGGGATAGTGTAACTAACAACGCCAGTGCTTCTGTAGGTTCTTATGAAGAATCACAATCAGCCTTTGAAACTCGAAGATACAACTCTGTAGCGTTAAATTCACGAGGCACAAATGGAGCTATCTACTCTCGAATATCTCAATGCGATGGTGTTTTATCCTGTTACATCGACAGTAATAGATCCAATGTAATTAAGAAAGTAGACGGCTACAGTATCAAACCTCACAGTGTGATGCTAACTGTATTTACTTCAACGATTTATATAGTCGCTGAAATACGTTAACAGTTATGTTATATGTTTTCAGAGCAATGACTTACTAGCCCTCTGAATAACATAGAGCGTGATGATATGTAAACCTTTTGTATGACAATATAAGAAGGCTTTCGCTAGAGCCATTGTCATATTAACTAAAAGCCTTATATAAGAGTCTTTATTTAAAGACTAGGCATTGATAGAGTTTTACAAATAAAGCATAGTGCCAATAGAAAACTTTATCTTTTTATTATTGTTATATCTTAGTGATTAACCAACCACCAATAGGTGTGTAAGTCAAAATCCTACACACTGAATATTTTTATTGCATTTATAGATTAATGTCAACTATAAAAGCTAAAAATAACCGATGATATTTTACCCTAAATTGTTCAATTTATGAGGTAAAACCATGAATAAACTAAAGAAATTTGTGCTTCAGAGCAAAATAAATTTTAATAAGGATTTTTTTGAACCAATCAAAATATCTGATTATTCAAATCAAAGGGACACTTTTTTATCTGACGGTAATTATCTTCAGTTGCGATTACATTACTGTGATCGCAAAAAAGTAGGTTGTGCTGTATGGCTAATGAAGATTAAGACAAGAAAGTCTTCGTACTTCACTTTTATCTATCTTTATATTGGCTGCTATTACGAGTTAAACCAGCAACAGGCTCGAGATAAGGCTCAAAAGATTTATGACTTCATTAAAAAGTACGATAAACGCCCTGCCAATCGCAATGCCACTGCTCTGGTTAAATGGGTATTTGATAATGGTAGCAGTGCTTACCGTTTAGGATATGACTTAAGACATCCACCCTACAATCTCAACTACACAGACGATGATATAAGCAAGATCAATTTTTCTGAAAGAAATGAGTATAAAGAGCAAACAATCTTCTCTTACCTGAGTATTATCGCTGAAAGGACAGCCTCTTATACAAGAAAACTCTATTACTACAATATCTTTGATAATTTTGCTGTATGCAAGGTAATGATAGGTAGATGTGATGAAATGCGAGTGCAGACAGCTATAGATATTTGTGAGTATATAACTAAGAAACTGCACTCACATCGTACAGGTAAAAAAGCAGATGCAATAAAAAAGTTTGTTAAAGACTATAAGAATACATATTTAAAGAAAGAACCTTTAACTGAGAATGAACAAAAACTTCTTACTAAGGTAGGACCTTCAAGACAAAAGATTTTTATTTCAGAAGATGCTGCTACAAAGATAGTTGACTCTTTTATCTCTTCAGCTAATACAAGAAGTAATGGAACAACACTAAGAACTGTTTTTACAGAGTGGTTGGAGATTTGGGGCAAAGGTGTAGGATTAGTACACAGAAATAACGTAGAAAAGACCGTAAATAAATATCTGTCAGCTTTAATGGACAGAACAATCAAAGAAGTAGTTGAAGACCGTTCTACATTTTCTATTCTACTGTGTCTTAACAAGATCAATGCAGGGCTTGCTCATTCACTACTTTCGTATCTGTGCAGAATAGTTGACTATGCGATTGTTACAAAGGTGACAGACCTGTCCTTTAATTCACTGGTATCTTTAAAGGAGATTATAAAGAAACCTGCCTATGAGCGACAGAAGAGCCTTGACCCATTCAACCTAGATGAAAACTTGCAGCTTGTCTTTAAACAATACATATCACCTATGAAAACGGTCTACAGAGCATTATTTGAACTTCTCTTCTACACATTACTAAGAGTAGCTGAACTGACCTCTATAAAGCGCTGTAACATCTTCTTTGAAGAACCTATTGGTCGATTAGTGGTTGTTAATACCAAAACGCTTAAAGAGTTCTCAATTCCACTTACTCAGTATGCTCAAAACCTCATAAAAGTAATTATGGAATGTAGAAACGGTGATGATGGAGAGGGATGGTTAATTCCAAGTGTGCGTGATCCTGAAAAGGCAATGCCTAGCGACAGGTTCTCGCATCTTCTTCAGAAAGCTGGTTGTGAAATTCTTGTACCCCACGGAATACGTTCTGTAGGTGCGTCTTTCTTCGCACAGCACACGACAGAGATACCTTATGAAGTAGGTGTTGCCTGTTTACAGCACATATATACAACTTCGGTACATTTACGCTATGACAGGACTTTTTTGTATGAGCCTAGAAAGAAAGCAATGCAAGTATGGAGTGATTATCTTGAAAAGACAATAGGAAAATACAGCGTACTTAAAATTAAGTAGCTGTATTAAGTTGAAATTAAAGGTTACTTCTGACGATTTAAACGGTCATCAGCACTTCTAGTGAATTTTGAATTTATGGATGCAATGGAACTCTGCGCATTGGTAGATTGATTAGCAAGCTCTTTTTTCTTCTTTTTAGCCAAGAACTTGTCAAGTTCTTCATAGCTCATAACTTTATCTGATGCATGGTATCTTGTCTCATCAATTGTATCTACAACACAGTGAGCACAGAATGACTTGGTTTTCTTGGAAAACGATACAGTTGCGAAATTTGAACATGAAAGAGCATCAGATCTTTCACGCATTGAATAGCACAATGTAAAGAAATGATTTATATCAATATCTTCAATTTTATAGTTGATAGCTTTGGTTTTAATTCCTTTTTCTTTTGCATCCATCGCACACTCAACAATCCATGCTGTTAAAAATGCGTTGGTATCAAAGCATTTGTAGGGGGATGAACGGTGAAAGTGTGTGTACAGCAACAGTAATGTAGAGTATCTGCCGTTCTGTTTTGTTGACAGAATAGAGTCAATAAGAATTGTTCTAGGTCTAGTCTTACTTTTCTCTTTAATTTCTTCAGGTGTCAGATAGTGACTTTGAGCAAGATTAACGATAGTTTGTACCTTACGATGATCTTTTCGACACAGTAATCCAATGTTCTTGTTTGACAAACCATAGCATGCCAGGATGTAGGCAGTAATAGTAAAGCAGAACAAAGGCTTATGCTTTAAAGACGTACTTTTAAACAGTTCAAATAATGGAATATCAATTAAATCGTTCATACACACACCTGCCACTTAGCCTTAATTACTCTTTGACATAACTCTCTGAAAATCCGCATCTGAGCAAGATAAAATCTGCCTTGTTTTTAATTGTTTTAGTGCAGCTATCTTTTCAGGTCTTTCCTCAACCAAAATTGAAAACACCATTTCTTCAGGACAGCGAAGTTTGACTGAGAAATGCCCCTGTCTTAAAAGGACGTGATAAACATCGTTTACAATATATTTTTGGAATAGAGCGTAAAACTCGTCACAAAGTCCAAGCCTTAAAGGAGTCAGGCTTAATCTGTCATTTTTATCTTTGATAACTTCAATATACTGCTGCCACAGTTGAAGATCTGTTTTTCTGGCGTTCAAGTCCATCTGAGAATTGTCTACATGCTCATTTGGATGAAGCCTGAAATAGGTAACTACATCTTTCTGTAACTTTAATGATGGAGCAAAAGACAAAAGCATGGTTTCACACAGATATGGAGTGTTTTTTATAGGCACTTCACGTATGTATTTCATGAACTTGTCTGAGACATTAAAAATCTTTTGCAGATGATTTTTTATTCTGTCATTAGCCTGTGAACCACCTATAACCAAGGTTTTCCATAAAAGAGCTTCAAAATAGGTTAAGTCATTGCTGGTATTAAAAATACAGTCTTCAGTTGTCAGGGTCAGATCAAACAGTAAAGGGGTATTTTCAGGTGAATTATCCATAACCTCATTAGTTGAGAGAATAGTATCCCTTGCAGGCATCTGAGCATTTTTTATATCTCTTGCAATAGCCATTACTCGAGCCCCTTAAGGTTGTTATAAATAGCCATTACCCTACTACCGTAAGTTTTTGCTCTCCAGTCTGTATATGAATGGTATCTGCCAATTCCTACTACCCTGTCGTTTGTAGAACTAAGAGCAGTTTTCAGAATACGTGCACCAAAAGTGACATTAAAGACAGGATTAAACAGAGAACTTTTGTTTTTAAGACCTATCCAGTGTTGTCCGTTGATTTGCATCAGACCAACATCAATCTTTTTATGACCATAGACAGCTACAGCATTAGCTAAAGCCTGCTTAGCTTCAGGTAATGTTTTAGGATATAAAGGACCGTCAGGTGTTCTAATGGCATATATCGAAGGAGAAGTCTGTTTTTTACTGCCTAGAGCAGACTCTGTCAAACTCACGGCATACAAAAGTACAGGATCAACCTGTTCGGTCTTTCCTACTTTGTCATAAACAGTACCTGCTAGATAAGTTGGAACTGCTACACATTCTTCCAGAGAAGATAGTAGAACTGACGTTATCAGCAAAGATTTAACAAGAGTTTTTATTTTCATAGTTATTTTAGTGTTTTACGCAGAAGTACCGCACTATACGATACTCTTACGTAAAGTATATTTATTTTTTCAAAAAATATCAAAATAATTAACATTATTTCAGTTTGGAAATATTGCCCCTTTACTTGAACAATTCATTCAACATTTCAGTAAACAATAGACACTGACCAAATCCAACTTACCTAAAAGAGTAAACGGTAAATGAAAGCCACAAGGAACGTACTATCTTTAGCTGTCTGTATCGCTTTATGTGCCACATCTGTTACTTATGCAGTAGAAGGTGATTCAGCTGATAATGGACAGGTAAAACAAAAGATTTTAAAAGAGACTGACGATTACATTATTCTTCAGCCTGAAAGAGAAACTAAACCATTCTTCAGTTCTTCTAATAAGAGCGGTGAGGGCTGGTGGTATTACCAGAAAGATCCTGAGCCTAAGAAGATTATGAAGAAAAAACCAAAGGTTACAGCAAGTGCACCTGCACCAGCTCCTAAAGCTCAACCTAAACCAAAGCCTGTTGAAGAGGAAGCTCCAGCAGTAGGCTCTACAAAATGGCTTCAACAGAATATTGAATCTTACAAGCAGCTTGCTATCGACAATCCAACTGTAGAGAACCTGAAGGCTTTCTTATACATTCAGAAACTTGCTATTGATAGAGCTGAACAGTTTGCACAGGCAGGTCGTATGGCCATGCAGGGCGACCCTCTCTTGGATGCTTCATCTAAAACACCACTCGGTGGTAGCGCTAACGTAACCAGAGATGCTTACATCAGCCAAGAGCAGAAGAGATTACTTCACAAAATTTTTAAAAAAGTGGGCGTATTTTATCTGTTCAAAGACCGCTGCTATCTGTGTGATCTTCAGTCAGATGTACTAAAAGATTTATCTAATGCGTATGGAATAACAGTAAAAGCTGTTTCTCTTGACCAACCTACAGAAGGAAGTGTCTCTGCTAAAAATTTCCCTGATTATGATATAGCTCCTGAGTTAAGACATGAATTAAAAGTTTTAGCTCTACCTGCTACCTTCCTGTACAACGCAGAGACAGATGAAATCAAGCCTTTATTACAAGGTATGGTGACAGCATCTACATTTAATTCAAGAACCATTGATGCTGCCATGAAGTACAACTGGATTGATAAGACTGACTACAGATATGTAAAGCCTTTTGATGATGCAATTTCAATATCTGAAATGTTCAGCATGGGGTCTGATTTTTCTAAAAGAGTACAGTCTAAAGGAGGTAAAGATCCTTATGGTAAGAATACCAACTTTATCGCTCCTTCAGAGCTCGTGGACATGATCCAAGATCAGAAATACAAAGAAATTCCTAAAGATTATGTTCCCCGTGGTTACTAGATTTTATTTAACGTTATATGTTCTCAAGAGTTAATTATGGATAAACATCAAATATCAAAACTTGCAGTAGCAACGTTCGTAGCTACTAAAAAAGGATTATCTCATACTCTGCTTTTATGCAGTCTTGTGACTATGCTTGCAGCTCCTGTTACAGTGGCTAATGCAGGTTTTCTTGACAAGGCAATGCAGGACAAGCTCGGCATTATGACCAACTCTACTTCAGCCAGAGCTTTTGAATCTGCATCCAGACATGTGATTTCAGGTGGCAGTATCTATGCAAGAAACAAGATCTTTAATCGAGATTTTATTTCTTTTACTCCTCCAGGGTTCGCCGCCGGTTGTGGCGGTATTGATCTATTTTTAGGATCATTTTCATTCATTAACAAAGATCAATTAGTGCAGTTATTCCGTTCTATTGCTCAGAACGCAGTAGGTTATCTCTTCATGCTGGCTATTAACACTATTTCAGAACTTATTGGTGTCAATATGAAGTGGTTCCAAGAGCTGGTTCAGAAAATCAACAACCTGCTATCTAATTCTTGTCAGCTGGCTAGAGGTCTTGTTGATGGAGGCATTGATGCTATTAAAGGCAATATAGAAAATAATAAGTCATTAAATGAATATGGAACACAAGCAGGTGACATCTTCGAGACAATGAAAAATCCTCCATTCTTGAATAGTAATAATTCCAACACAGGTGCTGCTGTATCAACAAATGAGGATGGAACAAAGGATACATCAAGTAATATGGGCAACCTTATCGCAAAGAGCCTTAATAAACTTAAGATGAACTCGATGTTTTCTTCAGACAAGAAAACAAAGATTGGTGACATTATGTCTGTAATTGGAACTCCTATCATTAGCCAAAAAGTTATTAATAATCATCAGTCGGCTTCAACAGATGATGGTAAAAATGCAACAGACTCTACTTTTAATTTTAGCTCAAAAAATCCAAAGATTAGCTTAATCGACTTAGTAGAAGAAGATGGTTCTACTGACGCACTGCAAGGTTACAGATGTGATTCTAATGAATGTATGAACCCAACCGAAGCATCTACGGATTTGATTAAAGGCTATATGTATCATCAGGTTATGAAAAAATTATGTGGTGCTCAAGGTTCTACTTATAACACAGATTGCAATACAGGAATTATTCAGGCTCTTCAGACACCTGACAAGGCTGGTATAACTTCAGATGATAGAGCTTTCTTCACTGCTCTACCTCATGGTATTTATGTTTATTTCTATACTCTTGCTGCAAAAGACGTACAGCTGACTGGAACTAACGGTTATGCAAAGATGTACGCTGAAAAGGTAGGCCATTCTATAGCAACCTACATGGCAGGAGAGATGATGCTTGACTTAATAAATAATATCAGAAAAGGATCGTCCGGCCTAGATTTAGATGGAACAAGTAAAAAGGATTTTAATGATTATCTAAGGAACACTGAACAGAAAATTATTAATGACATGAACACTCTTTATACCAAGTATAAAGACATTGCTCAGTTATCAGATGATGGCGAACGCTGGGCAGCGGAACAGGCAAGCCATGCGGAATATCCTAAGCTACCTGAAACTAACGCAACTCAAAATAAATAAGGACTACGCATGTTACCAAATATTTTAACTATATATACCACAGGCGATGCGCTGTTCTTACAGAACGTTTTGAACGCAATCGCAATGGTAACCGGTACAGGAAGCTTTGTTACAGCTTCTGCACTGGGTTTACTGTTCGGAATTATTCTGATGGCTTTCAAGTCTTTACAGACAGGAAAAGGCTTTGATTTAGCTTCTATCGTAATTTGCTGGATTGCTTGGAACTTCTTCTTTGGCGCTACTGCAACTGTGAATATTCACGATGTTATCACTGAAGAAGACCGTCCAGTTGATAATGTTCCTGCCGGTGTAGCTATTGCCGGTTGGGGTATTTCAAATATCGGTTATGGTATTACAGAAATTATGGAGCAAGCTTTCCAGTCTCCTTATTCAGAAAGTACTATTACCGGTGCTATGGCTGGTAACGGTGGTGTATTTAATGACACTGTCCGTACTCTTAATACCGTTGCTACAATCGGTCTAAATCCTCAGATTTTAGCTTCTATTGATCAGGATAACGGACCTAAATCTAACTTCAGAGTTTCAGCTTCTAACTTTATTAAAGACTGTACTCTAACAGCTTTTGATCTTGGATATAGGTCAGAACAAAACATCTTTAACAAGTCATTAAAAGAAGGTATCGACTTCCCAGAAGCTAATGGTGTTTACTTCACAAGAATTGTTGATGGTTCAGGTACAAACGGAGGTGTTACAGTATCCTGCGACACAGCTTTCGACAGAATTGACAATATGATGGATAAGGCTTTAAGAAATTCAGGCTCTTATACCAATACTACCCTAACCAGTCTCTTAACCGGCCATGAACACAAGACCGAAAACTCAAGTCTAATGGGAGCAGGCATGCAAAAAGCATCAGACCTCTTTAATTCCATGTCAGCTATGAACGCTGATGTTCAGGAGTTTATGAAGACTGCTATCATGTTCGACATGTTCTCTCAGGGTGAGATGAAACAGGCTCGTGACTCAAGAGACTTTGCAACTTCTTTAATGATGGTTCAGGCTCGTCAGCAGAGAAATATGCAATGGTCTGCTGAAAGCAACATGTTCCAGAAGACTATGCGTCCTATCATGACCTTTATGGAAGGCTTTACCTATGCAATCACTCCTTTCTGCGGTTTCTTACTTCTATTAGGTATGTTTGGTGTAAAACTTTCCTTAAAGTACTTCATGCTTATTGCTTGGGTTCAGTCATGGTTACCTTGCCTTGCTATTGCCAACGCTTATCTAAATTCTGCATTACAGCGTGCAATTTGGGGGGTCCGTGGTATGGATACTACAACCTACGATCCAAACTCATTTATGGCAGTTAAAGTTCTTGCTGATACCACTCAGGACTTCTTGGCTACAGGTGGTATGTTCATTGGTGCAATTCCTGTTGTTACCCTGTTCATTTTCTCAGGCTCTGTTTATGCTCTAAACTCTTTAGCAGGCAGAATGAACGGTCAGGACTTTATCAACGAGAAGGTTGCTTCTCCTGATGCTATTTCCCCTGCTCCGTTGATGCAGGCTATGTCACAGGCTACCACTCAGTTTGGTGTAGGAAGTGCAACTGGCTATGATAATGTTTTAGGTTCTATTACCTACAGAGCCGGAGGACAAAGTCAGATTTCTGCTTCGGAGGATAGACTTGTATCAGCTGGAGCAAATTTAGTTGCAGCATCACAAAAGGCTTATGGTGATAATTGGTTAAAGCAATTAGGTATTTCAGATCAAGGTTCTTTCGCACAATCATTCAATAGTTCATACAAAAAGTCTTATCAAGCTGCTGTTGATTTTGGAAAAGAAATTGGAAATTCAATGGGAGTTTCTTTAGATGAAGGTGAGGCTTTTAAACTAGGTTCTGCTTTAAATGTAGGAATTAATTCGGCAAAGAACTCAAATAGAGGATTAACTGCATCAAGTGTAAAAAAAATTATGGAGGATTTTACCAAAACTGGAACAAAAGCGGCTTCAAAAATTGCAAGTGTCGGATTAAATGCGACTGGCCAATTTGATGCAAGCTACACAAATTCTATAAAAGATGCAATTTCTAATACTAACAATAAAAAAATACAATCAGGATTATCTAAATCAGTGACAGCGGATCTAACAACAGCAATGAGTGATCAACTAAACCATTCAGAAAATATAGGAAAGACTCATGGAATAGCCTCTAGCATGGCAGGCTCTATGACAGACCAATTAAGTGAAGTTGAACAAGCATCGAAAGCATATCATGAGGCTAAATCAGCAAGTAACAGTTTTGAAACTACCAAAACTATTACTGTTCCTCAATTTGCCCGATTATTTAATATGAATAGAAATGATTGGGGAAGAAAGATTCATGATCAATCTGAAAAAATGAGAAATATAAGAGGAAATGAATATGAAGCCCAATTAAATGCAATCAGATCTCAAAATGCAAAGTTATTGGAAGGCACAGATGCAGCTACATCTGAAGCTGCTTTTGAAATGATGGCTATGACTCAAATGGGAGGGCAAGAAGGTATTGATAATCAGAGATTTATTGGTGAACTCGTCAATGGCACTACACTGAATACAAGAGATATGACTGTTGCAGATAATACTGGAGCAAAATCATACGAAGAGTATAAAGGACAAACTGAAGCAAAAGCTGCTAACGTCAATGATCAAGCGGATGCTTATCAAGCGTTATCTTCTGATGCAGATAATGCCAGTCCAGATGGCGTTTATACGGATAACCATCAGAAAGTGCAAAGTGATTACAATGCCAATAGTGGCGAAGTATTAGAAAAAAATAAACAAAACGATATTATTTATACAATGGAGAAAACTAATGAACTTTCGTCTTTTATTTTAAATTACGGAGGGGTTTCTTCGTGGAAATCCAATCAAGGAAAGAACTCTTTACAAGGTACTATTTTAGATATTTCTCGCCACGTGTCTGATTACACTGAAATGGAACAACTTGTTGGATCTTATTCTGATAAAGATGGAAAAGCTGTTACAACAGCAGCAAATACTCTTGCAACAAGAGTTTTAGGTCAGGGGACAAATAAAAATTATGATAGAACTCAATTTAATGCTGCAAAAGGTCTTTTATCAGCAGGTTATGAATATAGTTATGCAGAAAAGATGGGGGATACAGATCTAATGGCAAAGGCTATGGCTCGAGTAAATAATGCTCAAACAAAGTTTGAATCTGCATTTAAAGGCTTAAATGACGAAGAAAAGGCTGCTACTGTATCGGGTATATTTAAGGGAGCTAAAGGCGATTCAAATGCAGTTAATGCTGCTACATTTGTGCAAAAAGCTATTGATCTTAACACTCAAAGAGAACAATACAATAAGAACCACCAAAATACAAATTCTTCTGTAAATTCAAATAATAATGCAATGGGGGGGGGTAAATAGTTCAACTAAACCAGTAATACATAGTTCTTCACAAAATGGTAGTACCGCCATTCAAACAAGTGGCACTACTAATGTTAATTCAGGGCCTGTTAATACAAATTTAAACTCAGCTAATGGAGGAAATAATGTTCCTGTACCTAGAGCATCAAATCAAAATTCAAAACACGCTCAACCTGTAGTTCAGAGTTCTTCTCAGAATGGTAGTCCCGCTATTCAAACTGGTGGCACTACAGATCCTAAAGAAAATTTAGTTGGTTCTGTTTTGGGAAATCAAAAAACAGCAAATTCGAGAACACAGAAGCTAGTCCAGCCAATTTTGAATAATCCAAGAAAATAATTAAGAAAAAGCCCCTTCTATTAAGGGGCTTGCAATAATTTTAATGTGATATGTATTTTTTTTACAAATTGTAGTAATCAGTTGATACTGAATTAGAAAATGGGAGTCTTGAGATTTTATCCACATCTAATTGAGGTAAATTCATTCTATCGAATTTTGTTAATTGTAACTTTACTCTGGTTCCATCAGAAAAAGAAATAAAAGAGATTAATCTAAAAGTTAAATTTCCAATTGTAAATTCATCTCCTTTTTTTAGAGAATAGCTCTTTACTACTTTATTTATTGTTCCACCTTTTTCCTTATAAATTAACTTAAATGTGTATTGATTTTTTATCTTCTTAACTAAACCAAAACTTTCATATAACAGATAGTCCTTGTCAAGAATAAATTCTGAAACAAATGAATAATCATCGGCACAAATTTCTGGTTTCTCATAAATATTAATTTTTTTTACCCATCTATCAGAAGTATTTGAGCCATCATGCCTCATCATTGACAAGTCATTATAATTTACAAAATGATCTGTTAGGTTACGAGCAAATTTACTTGGTTCAGACATTTTATAAATAACAGATTCCAATTTAGATAATGGAGTTACACTATCACCTCTTCTTTCAGCTAATTCTGGGAAGTATTCCCCTTTTCTTACCTTATCGTAACTTTGTGGGACTATCGGTTCACATCTAAGTACAGCGTAATCATCATTATTTTTGTAGTTGTGAATTACCCCTCTAAAAGGTAACATATAATCGCCGTTTTGAAATTTATAGGATAATTCCAAATAATTGAGATCACTAAAGCTTGTTGCGTTTTTATCATATAAATATGAGTTACCGTTACGCCATAACAGTTCTTCAATTAAAGGATGTCCTTCAAAGTTTACCCCTTTAGTTTTATAGCCAATGACCAATTTTAGATCCATTAACGAATTTTCAGCGTCTGAATTTGTAGAAAAAAATTCAATGTTGTTTTGATCATGAGAACTTAATATTCCTAATGTAGGCTTAACTTCTTCAAATCCTTTAATGTTGTTTTTGCAATAGTTCAAAACACTCTGTTCTGTTGGTTCTACCTTGGCAGGTTTACCATTCAAAACCCCACACCCACTAACTGCAATAGCACCAATGACTGTAGCTAAAACAAGAGTCTTAAATTTCATATTCCATTCCTTGTTAAAATTTAATTTGATACCAATTATACGAGATCACACTTTATAAAGGCGATGTTCATGTAATTTACTTGATGTACTGCTTAAAAATCAGGATAGCAAGTCTGACTGAAGAGCACTGAGCAAACATACCTGATACCGGAGCAGTCATAAATGCTGCAATGAAATCAGAGTAGTTTGAAAGTACAGCTACGATACAACCAAGAAAGCAGAGCAGGTCAATTGATGATCTTGATACGATGCAGAGGTAGAGATAGGCATAATGAATAGACTTCACAAAGGTGTTCATGGTAATCGTCCTTATGTTTGTGGTTTCGTAGTTCTATTTAAGTTTCGGTGTGTTAAATGTAAATAAAATTGCACCTTGCTTGATTCTAATTATATACATTTATCCCTATATGTCAAGAATATTGATATAAAATTATTTAAAAACGACCTTTACATATCAATTAAATTGACATGTAGAAATTTTATTGATATAATACACACCATCTTAAACATAGGGAGTGTGTATGATGCTTGAGTTATCAGACAAAGAACTTGAAGTGTTAAATAAGACCGGTTCACTTTCTTTTGAAGGTGGCTCTGTAAAATACAAACAGTTGCTTGATAACTATGTATCATCACCATCAGCATGCAGTTATAGATTAAGAATTAAGTTGTCTTCAAAGGGAACTGCCAAGCTATGTCGCTATTTAGGTATTCTAAATTCAACTTATAACCTAGATAAGGCATTAAGATGTCATATTCGCCCCGAGGTTCAGCTTATGCAGAACAAATTAGCCCTAAAATGCCTTGTTCAAAAAAAATCATATCATGATCAGAGTTGATTATGAAAAAGAGACCTCAAGATTTACAAATATCCCCTCTTTTGGTGGATACATGCCTAATGTAACCAAGTTAGTTACAAGATCATGTATGGTCCCTTTTACTAAATCAGACTTCATATTTACTCTCATTAACCATAAAAAGTAGAGATACTTAAAAACACAATTAAGTCTTTTATTGGGAGTGTCTTCTGTGAGTCGTACAGATGAGTTGCTTGAACTTTTTAAAGCTAATCATAAAGTAAAAATTAACCCTTTTAAAGATCATGAGTTTTTAACTTTCTTATCCAGGTCGAACCTTAAATTTAAGTATGAAATTCATCTGTCTGACTTTGGAATTTTTAAAATTGAGAAAATCTGTAAAGAAAGGAATTTTGAACTTAACAAAGTCATTACTTATGCAGAAAAGCTAATTTTGGAAAACACTGCTTACATCTCTAGATATATCTATTTTGCTTTTATGTACAGAGATTATGAGTTTTACCTTTATGACTGTCATTTAGACTTTTTTGTGAAGAAATAGCGAGATTGTGTAATCTTGCCCATTATCAATGAATATTTAAAGGTGAAAACCTTTATTTTGGGCACAGAAAATTTAACTACTACGAGGCTGTGTCCTGTATGGAAATGAACAAAATCCCTTATGAAATAAAAAGCAGTTTTGATAACTACTGTGTAAGTCAGTTTGAAAAAGCTATGTTAACGGTATTTGATGCTGATGAACAAGGCTCTTTATCTGCCCTGTCCCTGCTTTTAAATTTTAATAAGCAGGTTAATTCTTACAAAGAACTAAAAGCTTTAGCTTACAGCAGAAACTCTTCCGACTCTGTAAGAGAGCTTCTTGAAACTCAAAGCTTTAAATACACTGATTATTTCTATACCAAACTTCAGAATAACGATTTATTGACCTTTGATACAGAAACTTTTCTTAGATACAGCGACCACTGTGAGTTTTTAATTAAAGATAAACTCAGCGATATTATCTACAACGTTTTTGTTTCAATTCTAAATAAGAGGTTTGCTCATAAAAAACTTGATAAAAAGACTGATATTAAGCTTTGCAAGAAGCTAAACGTACTGGTCATACCTTTACTTACAATTAACTTAAGTGACAGCTTAAAGTCACTTGTAGACTACAAAAAGGCCTTCACCAAAGAGATTGTAGGCTGTGACCTGTTAAAGGATTAAAAATGATTAAGTTATATGATGCAGTTCTAGTTAAGCCAACAGATATTCCTGAAAAGATCACCTTCTTTTCAGGTGATACCACCGATAGTGTCTTAAAAAAAGCAGCAAAGCTTATTGATGCTAAAAAAGTACAGACTATCAATTATGAAGTACCCAATACCTTTAAAAAATTAGGCTTAAAAGTAGAGTCTTACAGCCCAGTTGTAATTATCTGCGATGCAAGCCCTGAGCATGGACCTTTTTACTGGCAGAATCGTTGTACATTCTTTAAAGAGGATATGCAAAAGAAAGACCCAGTGCGCAGTGGTGTTATTGTCAATACTTTCCTTGTTCTTAAGGAAAAGAGCAGTTCCAAGTGCTGCTTTGACAGTCTCAATACTGTAGAGCAATACAATGTCATGGCAGAGTTTTTAGTAAAGGAACATGAGGAAAGAGATCTTAACGATAACCTCTATATGGTTCCTGACGTTGGGAATTTAATTGAGTACTTACTATCATCTAATACACCACTAAATACTCTTGCTCAGGACTATTTAGGACGCATGATTGAAAGAAGACACTCAGATTTAAAATCAGGTCTTGATTACTGCACAAGATTAAATCTTAACGACAAAAAGACATCTCAAAAGATTAAAGAGCTTAAAGAGCTGTTAGATGCGAACTAATAAGACTTATCCAGGCTCTACCCTTTTAAAGTTAAAGTCAGTAGATTTTATTTTTGAGATTATAGGATGGCTTATAGCTGATGCTGCTTTTGCTTTCATTGTGTATTTAACCTGCAACAGAGGGACACCGGCTGTTATGAGCACCTTTAGTATTGTTGGCCTCATAATTCTTGTTCTGACATCAATTTACAAGGTTACAGCTGATTTAAAGAATAGTAGAGAACGTCATTACTAAAACAAAGAGGAATTATTAAGAAACAGTTAAGTATACAAAGTAAATATTGAACGTTATCCGGTACTAATTACACCCATAGGAGCTTACTTATTATGTTTTTATCACCATTTTTTGATGAAGGTTGCTTAAAGGTTTCTGTTCTGCATAAATTAACTAAAGAAGATCAGGTGCAGAGAGGTACATTTAAGTCTTTAGCCTTAGTTGTACCTTGGAACATTCAGGATCAGGCTGCTACATACATTGCTGCCTGCGGAGGTTTTTCAAACGGTGATTTTAAATTCCGTTCTGATTTATATACCTTTGAATGTACCGATGAAGTCTATGACAAATGGGATGCTGCTTTAAAAGAGCGTCAAGAGTTTGAAACTTTCATGCACTATCTTTCTGAGCTGAACATTAAAACTGTCTCAGAAAAAGATAAAAAGAGCGATGATAATGATGATCTTGTAACCGAGTTTTATAAGAACGCTAAAATCTTGGGTGAAGAGGTCTCAGCTTTACAGGCTAAGTTGATGCAGGAAGATGATTTATCTTTAAATGAAAGTACCCATAAGATTTTTGATAAGTACAAAGAGGATTACAAAGATCTTTATCAGGACTTTTTAAAGCTTAAACAACCTGATGCTTTTAAGTCTTAACCAGTTTTAGATTTCATAAATATAATCTAAACAAAACTCAAAAACATGATATGCCTCATCCACTGTGATGGGGCTTTTTTGTATCATCAATAATACATAAATTCACATGAGGTCATACAAATGGATTATAAAAAGTTGGACAAGATGGTTAGTCAGTTTATGGATGACAGCGTGCCCTATAAACATCGCATAGCGCCTCATATAGAGGATATTCTGAAAGAGGTGGTAGATTTGGTCGCAGGAGTAGCTGATGAGCTCTCTGACGAAGAATTAGGGTATCTCGTAAGACATACCCTAGTTAAGATTGTGGACGAACAGTACATGAGTTAATGTAATTTTCGCTATCGCAGGTAACTGATAATTGTTCTTTTTATTGATTTGTAAGTATTCAATAATTTCTTACAGGTGTTACATAATTTATTTACCAAAAACTAGCGAAATCATTAAAATGACAAAAGCAAAAATGAAAAATAGCCAAATCCATATAATATCTTCATTCTCATATTCTTCAGGTAGCATTTTAGAATATGAGAAACATTTATCTGTAAGCTGTACACTACATAATTGTTCAAATTCTTTTGTTAACTCATCTCTAAAAGACATTAAGTTGGCAATAATTTCTTCTGGTCTTAATTCTTGAGAATAAGTTAATCCGTCATAAAAGAATCTAAGCAGACTTTCAGATTTGGTGTTTGTAAATATATCAGATTCTTTATATTTGCTTTTTGCTGTATCCAACCATTGAGCAAAATCAGGATATTGGGACTTTATGAAGATTTCTAATGCTTTATTACCGTATTTTACTTCATTGTCGTTTTTAGCTAATTTGGCAAAACAGCTGCTTACAATAAAATAGAGTCCCCAGAATAAAAGAGACTTAAATAAATCTGTATCTGATGTGCAGCCTAATTTAATCTTTTCGCTTTCAATATATTCATCATTTAGATGATTGCTGTAAAACTTGTCAATTACAGCAAGTGTAAGCTGATATTCGTTATTGTCTTCATAAAATTTAATTTCTTTCATTAAAGACATAACGCTATCAAAATCTCTTTTTTGAGATAACTTTTGTGAGGCAGGAATATCAGGATCCTTATTTGAAGTTTCTGCTTCAATAAAATTTTCATGATTTTTATAAGACAGGTTGTTTTCAACAGAAGGTATACCTGTATCAAGGTATTGTTTAAATTCTTCTTCTGCCTTACTACTGATAGCTTTAGCCACTCCTTCCATAACTGCATTATTGAGTTTTAAGGAGTTTTTTAATGTCAGATATTTATCGAGCAGTCCCATGATTGTTTTTACCTAATACATAATAACTTATTAAATTTTAATTATTTAGTACAAGCTGTTTTGTCGCTGCAAACAATCCTCATTTACCTAATGAGAAAAGTCAGGTAGAGCAAGCTGTTAACCTAGTTCAGACACGAGTCTTAACCAGAATGAGAGGTAAGTTTTTATTGCTAGAAGAAGCCAACCTCATGCTGATGAGGCTTGTTGAAGAATACATTAACGAAGCCTCTTTCAGAGGAAATAAAGACACGCCCAGAGTCTCTCTTTTCAACACATATGAAAAGCCTGCTGCAAGAAAGCTCGAGCGTGCCCTTCCAACGTAGTTACAAGTATAACACAACGATTTTCTTAAATTAGGGCTTGTAAATCACTTTTTAAGAAAATTCAGAACTCTTACTCTTTCGATTCTGGTCAGTTTTCCAAAGTAATAATAGTTTTTTTTGCTGAAGAAGGTATCCAACGCATGAGTTTTTGACAGCATTGTTAGTTCTCTTTAAAGAGTTCTTCGGGGGAGACTTTAAAAAAGTTAGCTATATCGAGTAACAGCTCTAACGATAGCTGATTGGACTTTTTACCTTCCTCAATATTATTTATGGATTCAACGCTTACATCAAGAATATAGGCAAGTTCAGTTTGAGCAAGTCTCCTATTTATTCTTTGCTCTTTGATATTTGAACCTATGCAGAGCAGTTGTTTCTTTTTCTTTCTGGCATTGTTATTGTTTATATCACCTCTCATAAGGTAACCTCTTTTTTAACGTAAATTACTTGCAACTAAAACACAACTAAGACACTTTACAAGACTTAAAAGCCGGTATTTATTTTGACTGCTGATATTGAAAAGATATGATTTTATTTGAAGTGGTATATGGCATTTCCTAGAAATTCTGACGCTTTAGCTGAAGAGTTCAATTCTCACGGATATGCCATACTCTCATTATAACTCAAACTTGTACTTTACAACCTTCTCTGAACCGAGCTTTCAAACACCTCTTCATCAGTGCCTGACGAAGTGATATTAGCAATTTTCATGACTTCTCTAACTTTAAGTTCAGCATCTTCTCTTGTAAGCTTAGGAGTTGTAAGGTTCTGCATTTTGTACCAGTCTTTCAAAGATACTATCTTAAGACCGCTTTCTATCACCTTTTCTCTCCAACCGTCCTCAATTAAAACTTCATCCTCATTAGAACCACGATAAAGCTCAATAGATTTCTTGTTCATCCAGCCGTCAAAGCGTGGGTTATAACGAAAACCTTTTACATCAATTTCATCATATCCAAGTTCTTTTAAAGGTTTAAGAAAACTTAAATCACTCATACCTGAGATATAAGGATGACATAAAGGGAAGGCTTTAATTCCGTATTCTTTAGCTCTTGCCAGTGTTTTTAATCTACTCTCGGTGCTAGTTCCTTCAATGCCATCTAAGCCAGTAATTGACACAATCAGTCTGAAATTAGGGTATTTGCTAAGAACATGCTTCATCAGCACGCTTGGCACAGGCATTTTTGTTACACAGGTTACTAGCTTTGCTACAGGAGAATACCTTTTTAAGAAAAACTCGAGTTCATCTCTGTAGAGTTTCCAGAAAGGATCAGAAACAGCATTAAAACAGACAATATCACCTGTAAATAAATTAGGATCTAATTTGTAAAAAGGTCTTAACGCCTGTTTTACATCAGGTCTGGTAACCACCCATTGATCTTTGTATGGTGGATTGATATATGTTACTGCCTTGTTGATGCCAATTAAGGAGCTTTTCTCCCACAGACAGATCCTTTTATCAATATTTGTGACCGCACAGTAGCGGCAATTGATTGGACAGGCACCTTCATTACTTTGAATAGTGATTGGGTCGTTATTTTTCTTCTTAAAAAAATTTAGAGGTATTAATTTCTTCAATTTTATTAGGTTCATCATCATAGATTTTTTGGATAACTCCCTGCATAAATAAATGTGCTTTCTTATGTAGTTTGATAGCTCCCTGTAGAAAGACGATAGCAAATAACATAAGTGCGATTGCTAATAATTTGTACACAAGTGAAGAATTATGAAAGTAAATATAATCAATTATTCCTGAGACAACAGCACAAGCAAAGGCGCATATTCCCCAGTGCATTAAGTTACGAGATTTTTTAAGCAATGAATAAAATATTTTGTTGTTCTCTTCGCCAATTTCAATTTGAACTGTTTTTAATTCATAATTTTCTTGAGGTTCTTGCATATCAGGCTCCAGTTCTTACAGATGGAATACATAACCGTTTATTTTCTGCAACATCATAGAAAAAGTCTAATGGAGTCATGTCGTTATTGCGTGCCTGATAGTATTTATCTACACAGTACGAGCAGTCAAAGCATTTCTTGCCATGTTGTGCATAAGACCACCAGCTGTTAAGACATGCAAGATTTTTAATCTGAGGGAATTTAGGTATGGTTGCATATCCTACATTCTTGTCACCATCATCATTTACACCGTCTTGAGCACACAGCATGCCTGTTAAATATCTACAGAAAGTTAAGCTTCCAAGATTTATACCTTCGTTCAAGATGGTGATACGAGGCGTCTTTAAATTAAAACAGGTTGTACAGCATGATTTACATTCCAGTCGATGATCTGGAGTGCAATTACAGTAATTATCACAATCCATGTAATCAAGTCTTGCTTTAAAACCTAAATACTCTAACAGCTCTAAAGAGCCTACTTTAGGGGCTAAAGGGCGCTTGCAGGTATCTTTTAAAGGGCAGTCAAGATCATCACATTTACACAGTAAGGGACTGTTATAGTATGGATTTAAAGGATGATCTTCTCCCATAACATGGGCTACACCACAAGCTACACGCATAAAGAGGTTCATACCAGCCTTTTTACAGCACTCTTTAAATTCTGTATAGACATCAGGAGTAAGCAGCTTAACTCTCATCGTCCATGCCACCTTGTCTGATGGTGACATATCTTTTACAAGACCATCATCGCCTCTAAATCCTGAGAGAATTACATCTTTACAGCTATTTGCAGAAAGATTATTTACGATCTTGTGAATTGTTTCAGGCTCGGTGTTGTAAGGTGGCGTCATAGGTCGCACAAAGGCTACATTCTTAATACCATACTGATTTAACAACTTAAAATTATGGTAGCGATGCTCCATCTTCACCTTTTCAAACTGAGGCAACTCAGAAACCGAAACACATACAAGTATTCTTAATCCTTGATCCTGTAAAGATTTAAAAAATTCCAGTTTTGATGGAGTGAATTTACCTTTGGTAATAATACTTACAATGCCGGTATGTTCCTGAGACAACAGATACATAAGTTTCTCAACGGTGTTATCCCACTGAATTAAAGGATCACCGTAGAAGTTATTTACAGCTACAGGGATGTCACTAAACAGTTTTCGCCACTCATGGTACTGTAAAAGACTATTGTTTAACCTTTCAGAAGGATTGCTGCTTGAATACTTACCGCTATTAAAAAACACTGTCATTTATACTTCCTTGTACACTTAGCTTTGGCTTCTTTAAACAGCCTGATGACTGATGCGTAGCAATAATTCCTTTAATAGCTTCTACAAATAAGATCATGTCCTGCATGGTATTCTGTAAACCGATAGAAGCACGGATAACTCTTGCAATCTTGTCGTTAAAACCATGTTTTATGGCTTCTACAATGTCTTTGTCATCTGTAATGCCAACTAGACGGTTAACATATCTGTACACACAGAAAGCCCCTGCCCTGACTCCGATACCATAGATACAGTTAAGCTCTTCAGCAACCCAATCCGCTGGTAATCCTTTAACTGTAAAAGTAAGAGTTGAGCCTAAGTCTTCTTCAGACACATAGAGCTTAACTTCAGGAATTTCTTTTAACTTTTTATAAGCATATAAGGCGAGATTGTGCTCATACTGTTCAATACTGCTGTAACCTAAAGTTTTTTTGAGATATTTGAGTGCCACCGCCATTGAATAGACTCCTACAGAATTAGGAGTACCAGGATCAAAAGCTTGATTGTTAAATTCACGATAAAAGTTTCCCTGTAAATCAATGTATGGAAGGTTACCTCCTCCTATCTGATATGGCATGAAGCTGTCAAAGAACTCCTTTGAGCCTACAAGAAAACCTCCGCCGTATGGAGCATAGAATTTGTGACCTGATGCGACCAGAAAGTCGATCCCCATCTCTACCATATTTACCTCATGATGAGGAATGTACTGACATGCATCTACTATTAGATAAGTGTTTTTAAAGGAATGAACAAGTTCGCTTACAGCCTTAATATTGGTTCTGATACCGGTAAGATTGGCAGATGCAGTAAGCATTACAGCTTTGATATGATGTTCAGTTAAGACTTTTTTCAAATCATCCAAATCAACATTGCCATGATCGTCAATGTGATAAAAACAAACCTGATTCTTGCCTAAACTCTGAATATCATCCATTCTCTGTTTAGCTTCAGCATCAAAGTTGTTTTGATGAATTTGCTCTTGGCAGCGAATACGACCTTCTTCTACAACAAAAGGCAGAAATGATGAGCTGTGTTCTATATCTGAAACAGCAATCTTACCTTCTATCTGTGCCATGAGTGAAGCAATGATATTAACTGCTCCTGTAGTATTCTGACTGTAAACAACGTAACTCTGCTCAGGTGCACCTACGCACGTTAAGATGATAAATCTTGCCCATTCATATTTATCTGTAGATACTATAGATTTCTCGCCAGAGCCCCTATGCACAGAGCCGTAGCTTGCAAGAAAAGCTCTGACTTTTTTTTTCTACAATTTTAAGTGGTGGCGTAGTAGCTGCATTGTCTAAATTGACGTAATGATCAAAAACAGTAATAATGCCATCTTTAATGATTCTAGATTCAAAATTAAGGATTCTTTTATTAAATAGCTGTTCTGTATTCATTGTCTTTCCCCATTCGTAAAATGACTTATCAGCCAATATACAACCACAATAATCGGAGCACTTTGTACTAAAGGGCAAATGTCTGTTTACATAAATTTTATTAACATATAAACATGATAATCAATAATATCTAGTAGATAATATCAATTAAATTGATATTATAGACATTTATATATAGATATTTACAATTATCTATATCAATTTAATTGACATATAGTAATAAAATTGATATAATAAACTCATCTTCTGAAGAGAACAGAAGAAAAGATTAAATTTTGATTTCTGTCTGATGTAGAGGGACGTTACAAAATGCCTAAATTAGATTTAACAAAGATTTTCGGTTCTAAGTTAGTTGTTTCAGAGTTAGATTTATCAACCTGTACAATTCCTGAAAATATCCCAGTTAAAAATCCTAGCTATGTATTTAATACAGCTACACTAAATCCTGTTTTACTTTTCTTAGCACACCCTTTTAATGACTGCCTGTATATCAACGGTGAGTCAGGTTGCGGTAAAACTTCTTTAATTCTTCAGATTGCAGCTCGCTTAGGTTGGGGAGTTGAGCAGATCACACTATCCAATAAATGTGAGTCTACAGACTTAATCGGTCACTCTACCTTAAAGAAAGGTGAACTTGTTTATGAGTACGGCGCTTTAACCCGTGCTATGCAAAACGGAGAAATCCTGCTTTTAAATGAGATTGACTTAATGAGTCCAGGTGATCTTTCTATCCTTAATGACGTCTTAGAGGGAAAGCCTTTAACCATTCTTGAAAACAATGGTGAAGTAATTAAACCTCATAAGAATTTCAGAGTAATCGCAACAGCAAATACCAATGGCATGGGCGATGATACCGGTTTCTACAGTGGAGCAAGAACCATGAACCAAGCATTTATGGATCGCTTCCGTTACATGAACATGTCTTATCAGCCAAAGATAGAAGCCTGTGCTTTAATCAGCGCTTTTCCTAAGTTAGAAAAAGACACTGTAATTAAGCTCGTTCAGTTTGCTAAATCTGTTCGTGACACCATTAACGCCGGTGTTGAAAGCGGTGTACGTCAGATCTCAGCTCCATTCTCTACTCGTACCCTGTTGAAGATCGCAGGTGTTGTTTCTCTGAATACTACATACTGTATTCAGGACATTGTAGAAATGTGTTTCAGCTTAAGATTACCTGCTCCTGAAAGAGAATTTATCAAGCGCACTGTAAATGACATCTTCGGTCACAGTGAACAAGAGCTGAAAAAAACACAAAAAGACAATAACAATCAGAAACTGGCTTAACTGGAATTAACTTAAGGGAGCGAAAGCTCCCTGTAAAACACGGAGTTTTGAATAAATGCACGCACCTATTCTTGTATTTTCAACTGATGCTAACGAAACCTTACACTTTGATGAAGATGAAATTTTAGAACTGGCTAAGATCCAAGTTCCTAGCGCTGATTATGCTACAGAAAAAGATCATACTGCTTTCAATGGTGTAGAAGAGCTCTTTTATAAAAAAGGCTCATACAAAAACTGCGTAATGCACCTTTCAGCAGATGAAGTTAAAGAGCTTCAGGCAATTGAAATTAAAAATATCAGAGACTCTTTAAAGGCGATGCAGGATCAGTCAGACAAAGAGCTTTTAGATCATATTTTTCTTGCTAGATTTATTTCAGGAGACCCTTATGGTGTACTGTTTATTAAAGCTGATACAGCAGGTGTTTACACCTACCGTGAGTTCATCGCTTCTTTAGAAGATAATAAGGATACTGACTTATATCTGATACAGGGATTTGATTACCACTTCTAACAGAAGGCAAGCAAAGTTAAAAGGGACGCTAAGTCCCTTTTCGTGACTGCGTAATAGATTAAAACCAAACACAGGAGATTTAAGATGATTAAAAATCATGATTATTATGTTTATAAAAGATTATTAACTCATGATGAGCAGAAGGCTTTACTCATTGAATGTGCCAAAGCTATGTATGAAGATACCGGACATTCATGGTGGCGACAACTGGCTAAAGAGCTTGATATTTCAGATGTAACTGTAAGAAAGTTCTTGTCATCTGCACGCCCCACATCAATTCCAGCTGGAGTATGGTGTGATGTGTACAATCTATTAGTAGAACATGGCACTGAAAAAACGACTGCTATTGCTAAGAGGATGAAAGATACAGGTTTTATCAACGATCCTATTAAGGATTACGGTGATGATATGCTTCACTGGTAACTTGGAATAACTAAAATGATTTCTTGTCTGTTGATTATATCTGGCTTTATTTTAGCAATGGTAGGTAATCACTTTTTATCTCACGAAAAGTACTTTAAAGCATCTCTGTTACTACTCTGCGGTATATGTGTAGCTTTAAGTGCAGGCTTTACAACGATGAACTGAATAGGTGAAATATCATCTTAATATTTTTCTCTTCCGTCACCGTGACGAAAATTAAAGAAATGGCTTAAAAAAGCGCCGTTAAGCGATATTTTTTAAATAAATTTAATCAAAACATCTGGTGACAGATGGAGGTTAAAACACAAAAAAAATCTCTTCATAAAAAAAATAAAGCCCACCACCAATTTTACTTGGTAATGGGCTTCGACCGGCTTGTTAGAAACTTTCAATCTATCTTCTGGCAGAAGAATTTAATTTAGATTGTCTGTTTCTAACAAATGTCATGATTGTCTTTATTGTTGGAAATGCTTGTGCACCGTACATCTGTAACACGTCATTCCAGTCAATGCCTTTAGCACCTTCTGGAATTGGTTGCTTTGGAAGTACTACAAAAGCATCCGCATTACGTTGCTCTTTGAACTTTGCAACAAGCTCTCTTGCAGCAATCTCACCTGTCTTGCTCTTGTCTTTGTCAGCAAACACTGCAACAGTGTGACAGCCTTCAGGCAACACAAAGTTTTTCATGTTCTGTGCACAGACACAGCAGTAGCAGCCAAGACCTGTAGCTAAATATACAGATAATGCTGTCTCAACACCTTCAGCGATACCTACAACACCTTCTACAGGTTCACCAATCTTGATGTATCTGCATTTAGACTGTAAGCGTTCGTCTGATGAAGTGAGCTTCTTAGGACACTCAACATCAGCCTTCTTACCGTCCTTTAGATAAGTACGATGGAGTTGAACTCCTTCGTCCTTTTCTGTCTGGACACGGCAAACAAGAGAGTCAAAATGTAAACTCTTCTTGCCCTTACCTAAGTAATATTCCAGCTGTACAGCACAGCGAAGATTACGTAAAGCTGATGGTTTGACATTGATTAACCCAGCCAGTCCACGATTGAAAAAATATTTCCAAACTTCAACTGCATCTGGGTTAATATCACCAGTTTTGCTAAATAAAGGAATTGTATCTTTCAACATTTCCTTGTTTTTAGCAACTGCTTCAGCAGAACGTTTTTCAAGTTCTGCCTTAGCAATTCTTTCCTGCTCCTCACGCATTTTGCGATCACGTAGTTCTCGCTCCATGCGCTCCTTGCGAGACTCATGGTAGCCTTTTTCGTACTCAGGGAGTCCTAAAAAGCTACCAACTTTGACAAAGAATTCTCGCTGGTTCTTCGCATTACCTGTAGCTATCATTAACTGATAGAAGGTAACACAAGAACTGTCGAGCCCCCAGACATTACTGTTAAAGTAAAGTCTGCCTGTATTATTAAAGTCTTTGTCAACTCGGGCTCCGTCTTTTGAGCCTGAGCGATAAGGATCAGGTACATGCCTGCCACGAGCCTGTAACATTCCGGTGCACTCCGGAAAGAAATTCCTTAACAGTGCATCATAGTGGCCCTTAGCGGCTAAAAATACATCACTCATGATTTTCTCCTTTAATGAGTGTAGTCATTAAAGGCAGATACACGAGTGACCATTAAGGGCATCATATATCTGCCTTTAATGGCTTGTTTAAAATTGCTCTGCCTAAAATTAGACAGAGCGGTTAAATGTTAGTGAATATTTCCAAATGCTTTTCTGAATGAAGATACAAAGCTTTTTTCATCATTGGGTATATACACCACTTTCTTTGCTTCTTCATCAGCATCAGGCAGCTGTAAAACAGCCATTAAATCACCTTTTCTTTCAACTCCTAAAAGATCCATGATTTCGATATTATTCTTATCAAGAATATCTAAGAGTCGATCGCTTATGCCCTGACAGTAATAACTGTTTGCCAGTTCAAAGAGTTTTCGTAAAGGTGATTTTTTAGCAATCTCCCCTTGACGCAATGCTTTTCTAAATTCACGGCAAAATGAATTGCCGATGTTTTCTGCTGAAGCATTACATTCAAAGTGAGGTTCTCCTTCCGTAGTCAGACACACGTTTACCGTGTGTTGTTCTTCGTACGGAATTACCGTAACATTCACTCTTTTACTTTTACTCTGAAACGAATACGTCAATGAGGCGTATTGTTCGAGTACATACCTAAACAGAGTAGGATCCCTGTTATAAGCTCTATACTTATATAACAGACCTTGTAAAAAGCCTGTTAAGTATTCAAGTCTTTCGATAAGTACCTTATCGCCTTTAATGACTTTTTTGTCTAAATTGGCGATTGATCTTATGACGCTGTCTATAAAAGACACGTCTTTATAGGCTGAACTGTACAAACCGAAAAGGCCTCTTCCGCCACCTCTCTTAATTTCTTTGTCAAAGAAAAAGGAACTTCCGTGCAATTTTGTACCATCTGCCTTTAACAAATCGTAGATTTGCAGGCTGTAGTCTTCATCTCTGTTTTCCGTTACCGGAAAAGGGTTAAAACAAAGGCCGTACTTTTTAGCCTCATCGTTGAAGAATCGCCAGAAGCGCTGCTCATTTATGAGGTCGTGATTTAAACATTTCATAAAGTCTCCTTAATAAAAAAAGACAGACTCTATGTGTCCAATAGACAAACATAAAGTCTGTCCATTGGACATTTTTTAATTAACTAACGAAGCCAAATTTCTCTCTGAACTCACATGCAAACATTTTGTCATCAAAAGGTAAGCAATAGATTTCATCAGTTCCTTTATTTGGAACAGAGAGTTTGTAATAACAACATTCAAACTCATCAGGCTCTCGAATAAAGTCTCTGCCTCGTTCTCTAATCTTGGCAAAGACATCTGACATTACGTCTAGAGAGCTGACTTCAACAATTTCTATATTGTTCTTATCTAAAACAGATAAGATCCTGTCACTTAATCCAGGACAGAAGAAATTATTGAGTAACTTAGAATATGGTCTTACCCATTCAGCCTCATTTCCCTTACGGATTTTTTCTCGCAGCTCTTTTGCATACGAGGTTCCAAAGCGTCTCTTACCAGTGCATTTAAAGCAAGCCGAAGCTTGCATTTCCTTAGGTAATTTTAGCAAGAGTAGCTTTGCAGCATGCGTATATGCTATTTCTTCATGATTGTAGAAATCATATTGATACAGCATAGAGTGCAACTTATCTACAAAGCAACCTAATTGCTTTGGAACAGTTCCTAATCGGAATTCTCCAACTTGACCGATGACATCATCAATCAATGAAGCATCTGCATATTCAGATGTCCAAGCACCGAATGTGCTTACATCAGTCAAGAAGGTTCTTTCGCCCCAGTAAAAGGTACTGGAAACGTAAACTTTTTTCCTTCTACTTAGTTCATAGTCGGTAAAATGTTTATCGCCCTCAGCGCCTTCTTTCAGACAACGAAGTACATATCCGTACCTCTTTGCCCAAAAACCAAAGAACTCCCAGAATTTATCCATTTCTCCTATATTAGGAATGATGTGTGGATAATGTTCTATTGACATAGAGTCTCCTAAAAAAATAAAGAGTAAAACTCTATGTACCTTGTCAGGGTAAATAGATGTTTTACCCTTTAAGGTATTTGAAGAAATCAGAGGTTATTTAGATATTTTATTTGCAATAGCAAGAATGGTAGAACCTATCATGTACATGCAAACTAAATTACCATAGATCGTTGCTGGTATAACCGTGAAAAACAATCTGCTTTTCATCGGTTTCCCCTTCCTCAAGTTCAACAATGTAGTTTCCCTTTGAAATCACTTTAAAAAGATCTAAAAGAGAATACTCACGATTGCGCTTAGAACCCCTTTCTACCATTCCGTCTCGATTAGTGAAACGTAAATCGTCTCCGTGTCGAAACATGATCTTTCTTGTAGTATCCTGATTAACAAGATCTACAATTTGTTGATTGTTCAAAAACTTCATAGTGTTCTCCTAGAGGTCTAGCCTCAGAAAATAAAAAAAAGATAAACACTATGCACCTTATGAAGGTAAATAGTGTTTACCTTCTCAGGTGTTTAAGGAATACCCCTTACATAAAGTAAGAGGTATTTGATTATTTAAGCCTTGATATTGCCAAATGCCTGTCTGAACGCTTTAACAAAGCTTTCAGCAGAACCATCATGCAGTAAGTAAAATTTATCACCTCGTACGTCTACGTAGGAGACATACTCCTGTACGCCAGTGTGTACTGAGGCGATAACCTTAATGTCACGTTTATCAAGGACTTTAAGGACCTCCCAGTCCAGTCCTTCAAGATTTAATCCTGTGAGGAACTTTGCAGTTACCTTAACACAAGCGTTTAAATCCTGACCTTTGCGTAATACAGTTGCAACTGCATCTACATACTGCGCATCTGCGTTAACATCAAAGGCATGATCAAAGATGCCCATATTCACCGATATGACCATATCATTTTCGATTTTCACATCTACTTTGACTTCTAGCCATACGGAATGAATATGTTTTTCAAACATCCTTTGAAAGACGGCAGGCTCTTTTTGAGCAACTTCCCAGTTATCAACTAGGAACTGCTCTTTAAGAGTTTGAGCAAATCCTTTGACCCATATTTTGAATGGAGTGGAGTCTGACCATCCAATGTAATCTAGATAGTCAACAAGATAATCAGCATAAGCTGGCTCTATGCAGTGCCAGCCTATGCAGGTCTCTATTTCTTTTCCGAACTCAAACTCGAAAGACAAACTTTCATCTTTGCTTTCTTCGTTCGGACGTAAGGGTGTTAATTCGGTTAACATCCTTACTGTATCGTTCTTGCCTTCTACCGGCTCAAAAGAGCAAAAGGCAAGATTAAGGTTATGTTTGCGAGCTAATTCGCAAAGTGTAACCTCATCGCCGGCAAGACGATAACGTTCTAGAAATTCTGTTCGATTCATAGTGTTCTCCTAATTGATTAAGGTAAACACTATGCCGTAAAGGTAAGTATTTACCTTTACAGGTTTGGTGGGTAATAGTAAGTTATTACTTTACTATTAATTATTTGTGGGAATTTTCTATTTTTGAACCAATTTTCAAAATGTAATAGAAAATATAGAAATAGCTTACAAAGCCTAATCCTAGACCTATTGAAGCTAAAATTACTCCTATTCCCATATTTTTATTCCTTATCTTAAAATTATTCTTGCAAATACATTTATGAAATAGATAATGCTGAACAGAGCAGTCAAAATCATTCCAAACTGTATATACCTAAAAAATGGTATAAAAGTTTGCACCATAAATATATCAAAGAAAAAGATAAATCCATATCCTAAAACACCAGCAGCAATTGTTATGACTACCGGAAAGACTACCAAAAGTAACTTTTTAAGTTTTGAAATTTGTTTATCTTTTTTAAGATTATTTACTTCATCTCTAAGTGTAGAGTTCTCCTGCTTCAAACGCAAGTTTTCAGCAAGAGTTTCCTCATACTTAGAAACAATCTTTATCATATTTACTCCTCATAAAAAATGAAGGAGCTATATGTTCCTTGAAGGAGCAATAGCCCCTTCAAGGGATGATTGTTTAATTAAAATCTAACTCCCCAGTAAACTGGGGAGAACGTGCTAACTTGCCAGTCGGCGGTTGGCTACCTTGTTCTGATGTAATACTTTCACAAAAAGATTTTGTAATATATCTTCTAATTGTGAAGGGTCTTCAGCTCTAAAAGCAGCTGTCCAATTAGGGCAGTTCTCCCAGTAGCAGTTACCTATCATTACACCATACATTTCGGTACCAGCCTCTTCAAGCAGACTCCAGAGTTTTGGGGCTTCAGCATCACTGCTCCAACCACCATCTGTTACACAGATGATGATACGGCGCTGTTTTCTGTAAGCCATCTGCTCTTCGTATGCGTTAGCTATGGTTTGCCAATCGTTGTTGCCCCGCCATTCAGTAACGTATCTGTCAGCATAAAGCTGTGCAGTAACACGCTGACGTGGTTTTTTAATTTGGTAGCAATGATTGCTATAGCTGTACATACTGGTTACAAGGTGCTCAGACTCCATTCGTCCAAGAGTAGCTGCAAATAATGCAGCAGTCTTTTCCAATGCAGTACGTTCTGCTTTGTAATCCATCGAGCCAGACACATCAAAAAGAACCGTAATGTGTGTATCCAAACATTCTGACTTACCTTTAGTTACAAAAGGATTTTTTGTATAAATCCCCTGTGCAACCTTGGCAATCTTGGTGTTGGCTAAACGCTTTCCGTTTCTTCCAAAAGAACAGGACTGACGTCTTGTATAAGCAAGAAGTTCTTTTTTAACCTTTCCAACTAAACCAGCAGATGATTTAGCGTACTTGGCAAAAATCTCTTCCCACTCTTCTCTTGTATGAAACTTCATACGGTTACAAACTTCATTTGGGTCACCTGCCCATAATGAAGATTCTTCTTTGATGTCCTCAGGTAACTGAAGAGCGTTGTTCTTGCGAACAGAGTGTTTTTCACTCTTCACAATCTCAACAGGCTTATTTGAACACAACTGTTCAAATTCATCCTTTAGCTCTTGTGAACATTGAGATTCCATCGCCTCAATTTCATCTGAGATTGACTTGATTTGCTCAGTGTTCATACCTTTCTCTGAAACTGATGATTGCTCTGTAGAGCAAGAATTAGAAGCTTCACAATTCTTCTTTTCATTTGAAGACTCAGACTGTTCATCTGAGCTGTCATCTGATTTTGAACTGTTAGCTTCTTCCTTGTTTTCTCCATCTTTGTCCTGCTCTCCTTCATCGTCTGATGAATTTGATTTAGACTCAGACTTATCTTTGTCACCATCCTGTTTATCATTATCTGATGAACCTGATTGAGACTCAGATTTTTCATCTTCATTTTCTTCATCATCCTCATCGGATGAGTCAGAATTTGAAGATGAATTAGAGCTATCACCATTACTCTCATCTGATTTCTCATCAGATGAAGAGCTTTCGCTGCTTTCATTGTCTTCTTCACCTTCATTTGATGCTTGCTCTTCTTCAGGAGTATTAAGCAATTCAACGAACTGCGCACAGTACTCAAACAGAATTCCTTCACTGAAGCGTCCGAGGAAATTTATGCACTTCTTGTGATAAGAAATGCCATCTTCAAGATCTGAAGACAAACTTCTTAGGAATGTATTCATTATTGAAGGTTGTGGAAGATTATATATACCTTTTGTAAGCAAGGCATCTGCTAAACGCTTTATTACCTTTTTATAATCTACAAGACCTTTATAATTTAAAGAGTTTTGTATTTTGTACATTAAGTACATTGATAAAAGGTTTAATTTACTGCGTTCGCAGAGAGCCTTCTTTGAAGGTACAGCCTTGCCAACTGGCACAAAGTCCTGCTGTGTCAGCCCCAAGATTTTTTGAGCATTTGCAGCATGTGACTGCATTAAATGCTCAACTCGAGGGTCTTCCATGGCATTCAAAAAGTGTTGTATATCAGCATCCAGACATGCTTTTACAGCACGATAGGCGTTGTATGCTTTCTTCTTTTCAAATCCATGTGATGCAGCGTAGTCAGCACACATCCTGTTTAACTCCTCGTGCCAAGGTGACATCACCATCAAGGTGTAGGTATCGTACAGTGGCTTAAAGTGAGTATAGAAGCAGTGTCCTAACTCATGCAGAATTAGACCTAGCGCCTGACGTCTTTTAGCTGGCTCTGCAACCTGAGCCACGATTAAGGGGTTAATGTAAATTCTCCCCACACAATCAGTGGACCCAGGAGCAGAGTCACTCTGCTTCGCAACAAGCTTCAGTTCTCTGTCTTTTGGACAGAAAGCTGATAAAACTTGTCGCATAAGAGCGAAGCCCTTACGTAACTCAGTCTTAGCATCTTTGATAGATTTAATATTCATAGTGTTTCTCCTAGAGGTCTTAGACCTCAAAAAAAATAAAAAAAGATCAACACTATGAGCCTCGAAAGGATCGTAGTGTTGATCCTTTCGGACTTTATAAAAAGGAACTCCCCAGCTATTGCCGAGGAGTTAAATTAAATTTTATCTCCATAAAAAATTACGGAGATATACCCTTACGGAGCATACTCTCCGTAAGAGTTTAATTTATAGAGCCGATTACTCGGCTCTTACGTCTGTTACAGACCTAAAGACTTATAAAAGTCTTCTACATCCATTGATGAAGGATCAATGGTTATTGTAGGTTCTTCAGAAGCCTTAACTTCTTCAGTAACCTCAGGTTCTGAAACAGGCTCTTCTACAGGAAGAATTACTTCCTCTACTGGTTCAGCAGTTTCTTCAGTTGATACAGGATCAGCTGTGATTTCTGCTTCTTCAGTAGAAGATTGTTCTTCTTGTACAGTTTCTTCAATCTCAGGAACCTCGTCAACAACCTCAGCAGTTGCGATTTCAGTTTCTTCAGCTGAAGCTACAGGTTCTAACTCAACTGAGTTATTCTCTGTAGTAACTGTATTTTTTTTCTGTAGAAGTAACTTCTACAGGCTCTACTTCAGGAATTGCTTCCTGCTTTTTAGCCTGTCCCTGTTGCTTACCACTGCTCTGTTCACAAAGAGCTTCAAGCTCTGCAATAGCGTTGTCGATTGAAGCCATCTTTTCTTCTTTAGAAGAAAAATCAAGCTCTGTCTCGATAACGCCACGCTTTGCCTGAGCGATGTCAAAACCACCTAAGATGGTCTCAACATCACCGCCTTTTGACAGAAAGTCCTCAAAAGCCTCTCTACTGCATAATGTAGCTAAGATGTTCTTGTAAACATCTATCATCACCTTGGTTAAACCTGCTGAAGGCTTTGCCATCTGAGTGACAGTACCAGCAAAACGCTGATTTACCACCTCGATGATGTTATATGCCTTTTCTAGCAAGCTCTTCTCAGGCTCGTCTTTGAATACAAGTTCCATACAGAACTTGGTATCTAAAGCCTTTTGACAGGCTTTGCGAATAGAAGACCTTTTCTTTCCTACCTCATCTGCTTTATAAGCAGAGCCCTTATTTCTTAAGTTATTGTCATAGTCATATTTAACTATGGCAAATGGCTCAAAAATCTTGTTGAAGTAATCTTCAACAATAGAGGTGCTCTTTTCAGTCTTGCTTTCTGATAAGAAAGTGTTGACTGTAGCATCTGAGGTCTGTGCCCAATCGAGGACGATTGGTTTAAATCCGCACTTTGAGGCAAATTTCTCAAAGGTTGGAATTTTACCCAGAGCTTCTTTACGAAGCTCAAGATCCTCGATTTGATTACATCTTGCCTGTTCGGCTGAAGTGTAATCAGAGAATCCTTTTTCCATTTCTTCGAGCTTATTATTAAACTCTTCACGAAGTGGAATTAATTCCTCAAGACAAGAAACAACTGCTTCTTTAGGGACAAAGAAGCCGCCGTCAATGCCGGCTTTGATGCCGTACTTATTAAGTACAGCTTCAACCTTCTTCTTTATTCCTTTCAGAACTGCAATTGGTTCACTAAACAAGGAAGCCTTAGTGGTTACCTTAATTCGTGAACCAGCAACATCATCTTTGATGTTACCTGTGAATTTACTCTGATCTGTTACTCCTGAAAGAGTAACAGTTTCTGACATCAAAGAAATGCCAGAAATAACTAGAACAAATTCTGCGGTCTTTTTTAGACCTTCTTTTAAAAGATCTTTTACCTCAGTTGAAGCTGAGGTGGTAGCAGTTGTTGATACAACAGTAGAAGTTGCAGCAGTAGCTGCGTTTACGATTGAATTAGTCATTTTAAGACTCCTAAAAATAAAAAAGCCTTAAAAGACAAACACCTGTCGCCTGAGGGCGAAAAGTATTCGCCCTTTAAGGCAGACAAGTAATTAAATTGAAAAGACGTTAGAGTTGGTACTATCTTCAGTACATTAGTAACTCACAACGCCCCACTCTATGACAATGTATAGAGTGTTTTTTGTAATCTTGGATCTATTATTTTTAAAAATTACCAAAGGCAATGTAAAAAATAAATCCCAAAAATGAAAGGAGGGTTACACCTCCTAAAATATAAAGGAGGATCATTCCTTTTTCCTATTTGCTTAAAGCAAAATAGAATAGAAGAGCAAATGATCCTATTAAGGTCAATCCTCCCCATATAGAAAAGAAAATAATCATTTCTTTTTCCTCCATATTAAATAGAGCATTAGTCCAAGGCATGGAATTGAAGCTAACATAATAGAAAACTCAATCCATAGAGTACTTGGATACTGGGTTGTATAGCATAAATGAAGCCCTGAAGCTTCTATTTCTACTTTCTCGCCTAGTAGCTCATTAAAGAAAAATAAGAAATTGAATGTAATATCAGCAAGAAATGCTGAAAACATAATTCCAAATGCACTGTCTAGCAGCGATTTGGGATTTTTAACTTCTTTTCTAAGTTTAGAGTTTTCCTCTTTTAATCGCAAGTTTTCTTGCTTTAAAAGGAAAAACTCGTAGTTTTTATTATTCATAAGCTCCTTCCTAAAAAAAATAAGCGGAGCTATATGTCCCTTGCGGAGCATAAACTCCGCAAAACGGGATTAAATTTTATAGAAACTTTCGGTAGCAAAGTACGCCACACATAAAAATAAAAGTTTCTATGAACAGGAAGAGGTAACCTGAAGCTAACAATCTTCCTAAATATATTAAATCTGTAGGAGTCATATTAAATTCCTCCTACAGAAAGATGTTTAACACGGTCACTTACTTCGGCTTTTTTAGCATTATTAAAACGCTCTAAAGAGCCAGTAAGATAACCAGTTACTCTTCTTACTCGCTGAAAGCGAAGACCTTCGCCTACAACGTGTTCTTTTTTATCATTGGTGGTAACACGGAAGTTTCCGTATGCACCACCTACCAAATAAACCTGATCACCATCGGTTATTACGCCGTTATATTCTGGTGCTTTCATATAGTGCTCCTTCTCCAGCATGTGCTGAAGAATTAAAAAATAAAAACAAAGATAACTAACCTTGCTGAACACTCGTAAATGCTCAAAAAGGTTAGCTATCCTGTTTTCAGGAACACTAACAACTGGAAGATCATAAAAATCTTCCAGTTAATACCCAGTTACTTAAGTCTTATTCTGTTTGCATAAGACGCATCCCTGCGGAATGTATCTATCTGCTCTACAGACATCAGCTTATGTTCGACCAGGTATCTTGAAAGCTCTTCAACATCAATACTGCCCTTACGTTCTTCTCGAACGATTGAGCAATCTGATGTCTCCAGCTTATTAACTCCCTCAGGTAGCAGTTCAACTAACAGCTTAGCTGTTTCGTCTCTTTGCTCCTTTAAAGGCTTTAAAGCAGCATTAGCAGCTTCATAAGCCTCGTTTTGAGTCTTGTACAGTTCAATGAGCTGTACAACCTCTTCCTGAGGGTCAGGTGTAATTGCCCTTTTGCCCACTTTGAGCTCTGGTAACTTGCCTGTGTTCATGAACTCTTTAAATCCATGAGCAATAGCGACAAGCTCCTTGATAACATCAGGATCACGTTTAATGATCTGGGTTTTGAAGTTATCTGGACAGAATGTTTTTCCGTCCAAGCTCTTGTGGGTACAGAACACCGCACACGGTGCGTCAGTACAATAGATTTCCCACTGTACTTGAGCATAGTAGCCGGCGTTCTTACCTGTCTTTGAGAAAGAACCATTCTCAAGAACATCTTTATAAGAAGTTTTGCTCTTGGAATAAGAGTTCTTAATTTCAACAGGTATTTCCATGTCTGTTAAGCCATCAAGTGAGACCATAAAATATGGCTCACTGACAACTTCAAGACATGGTGTTGGGCACTCACCTGATGGTGAGAGCTTACGTCCCAGTGGAGTGGTTAGCAAGTGTGCTCTTATCTGGGGTTCAAAGAACTTACCTTCGAGCACAGGCTCAGTATTTAACTGAGGTTTGCTTACTAAGCCGAGCTTCTCATCTCTGAGCTGCTCGAACTTTACCTGACCACTCCAGAGGTGAGCAACCTCCGTTCCGGTTATGTGTCTCTTGCGAAACTCTAACCATTCAGAGGTGCCTTGCTCCAGTTCTGGGACAATTCTATAAAAGGAGCTGCTCATGTTATCCCCTTGTTACGTTTACCGTAACAATGGTATTAGCTGATTCGCTAACGCATCTTAACTGAGCCCCTCGGCTCGTAACGAAATTCTTTTCTGCCTTCAAGGCTTGAAGCGCCTTAAAGTCCTTGATTTTGCAGTTGAGTGTTACCTCAACTGCATCTCTTACGGCAGCCTTATTCAGACTACGTAAGATTGAATCAAGAAAAAGAGCTCGGTTACGAGCTACATCATAATTTGTTGTAGCGTTGTTCATAATTTCTTCCTTGTTAAAAGAAAGGACAAACACTACATCCCTAAGGACTTAGTGCTGTCCTTAGGGACTGCATCTGACACATCAATCAGATGCAAATAAATTAAATCTTATCTGCCTTGGTCTTTGCGGCCTTGTGCTTTACAGGAAGTAAAGCTTCAGCGTATTGGCAAGTCCAAACCATAAATTGTTCGTACTCCTCATCTGAAGCATCCTTGTAAATTTCAGCTACAGCTTCTGCAACCTCTTTTGAGGTTGGATAATTCACCTCAGCAGCATCTGCCTTGGTGATATTTGCAAAACCACAGTAGAAGATGGCAATTAAGCCAGCGATAAGATACTGAATATTCATGGTATTCTCCTTAGAAAAAAGGACAAACACCACGTCTTAGGACAATGATGTTTGTCCTAAGACATTATTTTTTTGTTTATAGACCTAACTCTGAGAAGATGTCACCCTGCTGTTCTGCTGCTTTAGCTTCACAAGCAAAGGTATTTCTTCTCTCCCACAGTCTTCGCAAATCAGCTTCAGGACAAATTGTCTTGAAGTGACTTGTCAGCTCTGTTAAGACTGCATCCCTAACTTCGTCATCATCATTGATGATTGGAAGTTTTACGCTTACAGCGTAAACAAGAGGCTCTGCCATCTCGTCCTCGTTTGCCAAGAATAACTCGACAAAGTCGAGAATGTTTCTTGGAGAAACAACGCTTGGAACGTTGTTAGAGATGAATTGGTTCTCCACTCCTTCAAAGAATTTTGAAGTCATGGAAGCAAATTCTTCACTAACTTCTGGGAAGCTTGCCTTAACCATCTTGGCAACCTGATCCTCAGAAAGAGAATCAAATTTATCAACTGTAAAACGTGACAATGTAGACTCATCAATGATGTTTCTGCCATTGTAATTTCCACGTTCTGAACAGTTGATACCAGTGTTGCCGAAGGCAAATAATCTGAATTGATCATTTGCTCTTACAGGCTCTTTTAAGCCTGCAACACTGAATGAATGACCTTCAATAAGATCATTCAGTGATGGTGGAAGACTTGCTGGAGCAAGGTCTAACTCATCTACTAGGGCCCAGTAGCCTCGCTTACATGCTGTAAGCAAGGCACAATCAACGGTTTTCCAAACTCCGTTAAAAGAAATTTGGCGGAGGAACAAGTCCTCAATTTCCGTTGACGATGAGCAGTTAAACTGCACCACTGGTTGCCCCAATACTGAGGCCATCCAAAGGCACATACTGGTCTTTCCAGTACCTGACTCACCGTAGCCATAAAAGCCACGGCCATTACCTACGCCGTTACGGCGCATTACAAGGTCAATGACCTTGTTTGCATGTACAGGCGCTGGGCGATACGCTGGGTTGAACTCAGGGATGTGACGAGAGTACTCGTCACAGCTCTTTACTGTTACCCATACCTTCTTTTTAGGCATCTCTTTGGATACCTCTACATCGGCACCTGCCTTTTTAAGGGCTAGTGCTAATGAAATATTGAAGGGCAACAACTGCTTTAAGGCAGTAACTTCTCCTGTAACAGGATCAGTTACTTCCCATAAAGCAAATTCCTGAGTTTCGTTCGGCTTTTCAGCTGAACGAGTTAACTTGCCTTTGGAGGCAGCCAAGTCCTCCTTTAAAACTCCAAAATCTAAAAGATCTTGAAACAAAGAGTCGTAACGAGGCTTTAAATTTGAGTTATTCATATTCATAGTGTTTTCCTTGAGCGGCTTAGCCGCAAAAAAAATAAAAAAAAGATAAACACTATGCACCTTGAGAAGGTAAATAGTGTTTACCTTCTCAGGTGGTTGAAATGAAACTCCCCTAGACTAGGCTAAGGGAGTTGGAGAAAAGATGTTTGTTATGTCTATATGTTATTAGCTATTTTTTCCAAAAACCATATAGAAAACGAGGGCAAAAGAGCCAATGAAGGCTAATGCCCAAAATATTGATAGAGCTACTACCATTTCTTCCTCCATAATCCTAAGGAAAAAAGTCCAAGACAAATGAATGACACTACCATAATAGCACATTCTAAATATATCTTGTCTGTCCCTAGGATCTCCTTAAAAAAGAAAGCTGAAGTAAATCCAATATCAGCAAAGAAAACAGAAAAAACTACATTAAAAGTACTTTTTCTTTTTGCAGACAATTGATTTTCATTTTCAAGTCTTTCATTTTTTATCTTTAATCTGAGATTTTCATTTCTCAAACTCAAGTTTTCCTTACGTAGAGTGATAACCTCAGACAAAGTTTTCTTTATCATAAGCTCCTTCCTAAAAAATAAGCGGAGCTATATGTCCACTGCGGAGCACATAAACTCCGCAGTGGAAATTTAAAACAGTTAATGAAGATGTAACTCATCTTTTAAGAGAACAATGTACTTGTTCTCTGTCTTCACGAGTTTAAAAGTTACATCATTTCTGACTAACTCTTTTAAATACTCGCTAAGAAAGATTGAATTATATTTGTCACGAGGATATTCCTCGAAACAAGTAAACTCTTCATTAACTTCCAATGATGGATTTAACATAATTTTCTCCTTGTAAGGAGAAAACATTGCTTCCGAAGGGAAACAATGTATTCCCCTACGGAAACAAAATAAGACCTAGTTGATATACGGATATAACAACATCAGTCGCATCTCTCTCAGAAGTAAAAAAAACATCTGAGGAGGTTTAATTAAGCCAGTGTTGATTAATGTCAGCTGGTACGGACATTTCTTATAAAGAAAATAAGAAATCTTTTAACTTAAACAAGTCAACCTATAAACAGTTGAAATAACAGCTTACACGTTGAGTCGCTTAAGGAAAGTCCATCAACACACAAGGTGATGATGAACTTTAGAACTATACTTGACGTCTTTGGAGGGTAGTAACCCATCCAGAGGCTGTTTTTACGAGGACAGCCTCGTAATTTACAGCATCAAAGCCTCTAATGCCATTCTTGGCACATAGGCGGTCTCGAGCTTGTAACAGCTCGTAATCCTTTAACTCAGGCTTTGCCTGAGAAAGAGTTACGACCTTGCGGTCATTCTTTGCAACTGCTACAGGAGCAGTTGCTACATGAACCTTAGCAGCACTGCGTGTTGCTAAGGTACGTAGAACTTCCCAAAGGAAGTTCAAAACTAAAAATAATACAAAAATATATACTATAAACATGGCATCCTCCTACCAGGGCAAACACCATGCACGTCAATTGACAGATAGTGTGATAGTGTTTGTCAATTGACAAAATGAGCGCAGAAAGACCGTGACAGGAAACATGTGTTCCTATCCGATGCTATTTCTTTGCTCGGTTGAAACCTACAGTTGTACAACCGTAGTTTTTGATTTCCAGCGCAGACATGATTCTCGGAAAAAATGAGAAGCGCTGGTTGGGAGCTTTGACCTTGAAGCTTAGGGTTAAAATTGACATAACAAAATAAAGCCAACTAACAACTTAATTATGAACTGCAAAACTCTAAAAGTAAAGACTTCAAAATAAGAAATAAAGGGCATGTTATAACAACTTGGTTAAAGTTAATTATGTTTCATAATATCAATTTAATAAACATCATAATGATGTTTATATATCAATATTCTTTACTTTGTTATGCTAATTTGGCTTATAAACTTTCATTTTTTTATTTACATGATAGTATAATTGACCTAATAAATGCGTTTTGTACGATTATATTAATCGTTCAACCATGCTTGGTATTAATATTTCTCGAGGGATAATTATGCCTAAAATTATAAATGAAGTTATAAGTAATGCTATGCTGATGCGTTTACCTGCATTTTTAGGCATCCGTGATAAAGAGTTCTGTGATTTAGTGGGCTATTCGCCTGTTTGGTTTTCTCGTATCAAAAAAGATATTGATAATGGTAAAAAGAAACCTGACGATGCTGTTGTAACTTGTCTAGGTAAAAGCATTTCTGAATATGTTAAAGACTCTTCATTTATTGAAGAACAGGCAGGTGTGACCTGGCAGCTTATTGATTTGTTTATATCTATTTACATAAAGAAACACGGTATTCCTAAAAACATTGAAGAGTTACTTTCTAATTCAAGGACTTTAAAAACAATACAAGATCTTTATCTTTCTGAAGCTAGAACATCTGAGCAGTATGCTGAAATTTCAAAATTAGTTAAAGCAATCGTTCACATAATTTCAGAACATTTTGGAAAGGAAGCTATTCCTGTCGATATTGATTTTGACAGCGCTGCGAATTTTGATAACTTTTCTGATATGATTTTTTTAGAAGGTTATACTCCAGAACAGTTTCTTGAAGATCCTTATAACGAGAAATATGCTAAGTTTATGGAATATACAAAGAAGAATAACCTCTCTTTAAACAGATACAATGCGTATCTAAAGACAAGCTCTTATCAGCACTATATTAGTGTTAAAAATCAAAAAGCTGAAAAGATTGCTTCAATGCTTAAAGAACAAGGTCTAAACCTTAAGAGCCTTTTAATAATGTCTGAGATGGATAAGAAGTAAGGATCGTGGCATGGAAAACGAAGATTTTAACCAAGATTTAAAGATTGATGATAAACCTTTCACTCTCAGCGAAAAGAAACAGTTTCAAGAAGTGATCTCTAACTTTTCCCTAGCTCAGTTAAATGATGCTAAACAAATTATTGATCAACGTATTGAAGATCTTAAATACAGAATCCAGAACGCTGATAAGATCATTCAGTTAATGAAAGAGCTTAATATCTCTTTTGAGGATATGAAACGCTTAGGTTACAGAATACCTGTTACAACCAAACCTAAACGAGTTGTTGCTCATTCTAACGAGGTTTACAGAGTTATTACCGAGTCAGGTGTATGCGTACAGTGGAGTGGCAGAGGCAGAAAACCAGTTGCTTTTGCTAATGTTAATAAAGAGAATATCCACCTGTATCGTGTTCAGGATGACGGCTTAACCCAGTACGAAAAAGATCATAACTTAACGCCGATCACTGAAAAATATCGTTAAACTTGTATTCGCTTATTTATAGCTCTAAAATTATGGATACCGAAAAATAAACCTTTTCAAAAAACCTTATTAATTGCTTTATAGCAAAGACCTTTAAGAGATACGCTCCACTTAAAGGTCTTTTTTTATTCCAAGATCATGTCAAATTCTCCCCTCTTATTTCTTGCTTTTAATTAAACAGCTACGCCACTATTCAAAAGACATAGAACCAAACGGATCATGGCTTAGTAGAATGTTGTGGACAGAAGGATTGTGACGAAAAGGCCTGTGGTGGTTATACTTCAGTAACTTTAAACGATGGCTCTACACAAGTATGTTGTGGTAAAAAAGATTGTGAGGAAAAGTTTAAGGCATCTCTTCCTATAAACTTAGTTGGTCTTCCTTTTGATCTTTATACTGGTTGTATCGGAGATGGAGGTGTATTTCATCCTCATATAACAATTTATGGTAACCCTCATAAAAAAATGTTTATCAATAAATTGAATACAGAAGAAGTTATGGAATGGGTTAATGGTACGTTCCCATATCCACCTTTGATAGATCATTCTTGTAACCCATCACAATATAAATATGAAAACACATTACTAGATTATGTTTACGAAAATCATAAGTTACCATCTGAATATAATAGTATTGATGAACTTCCTGTAAGTGAAGATGTTAAAGAGCTTATTGCCTCATATATCAACAATGACGGTCAGAACGGAAGATTAAGATGTCAGGGGTCAGTAGCTGCATCTAGTAGTGGTGTTGTATTAGATATGTTTTATTTAGAATGTTATGATGATCCTGTTTTTAATAAAATCAATTCATTTACAAATTATGGAGATAATACAGCGTGGGCCCCATCGGGAAGTGAGTATTATGGAGTATCAGCTACTGATGTGAGAAAAATAATTTGGGTTCCTCTTAACACTCCATTTTATTAACATACCCAAGATCATAAGCAATTTTAGCTGAAGGGGTGAGGGGGTAATGATCTGCCACACTAAAGTAGGCAGATCTTTTAACAGAAGTTCTTTAAAAGAATCCATTAATTTACAAACAAATCTTCAGCATTTTGCTAAAGTTCTCTGATAAGCATTTTATAGTAATTTTGTAGTCATTTTAATATTAACTTATTGTCTTATATAGAAAATATGTTATTTTTCCACGACATGGAATCGGTCAAAAGTCCCTCAAAAGAGATGTGCCTAAAAAATTTTTAGTGAGAAGAAAAAGTTATAATTAAGAGAGCTAATATGACAAATCCCAATACACCTAAGCACACGATAACAAGAAGAATTTTAATAAAACGCATAAACTTTGAGTCTGAATCTTTAAGCTCAAATATGGTAATTATCGCTTGAAACAGCAATTCAAATAAATCCATTCTAAAATCTCTTATCTGCTAATAAGTATTACTATTTTTAGTGCTAAATATATCGTAAGTAACGATACCATACTACTTAAAATGAAGCTTTAGTTCGCATTTTTTTTCTCTAGTCCAAGCATTGTCTCCAAAGCCCCATAGTTCTAATGAAAAGGCGTTATAAGGATAACCTTTAATAGATATTGTTGCAGTATTGTTAGTGTTATTGATAGGTATATTGTAATTAACCTCTCTTACTGTTCCTGCTAATATTCCTACAGATGGATAGGCATCAGAAAACACAACTTTGTCATTAACAAATATATCGCCTTTAGCATTACCTAAGAAACAGTGAACAGTAACACTTTTTAAAAGCTCATGTTCTTTTACATCAGCAAGACTGATACTCTTCTTTTCACCATTGTTAGCTTGCATGGAAGAGCCAAAATACAATGGTAGTGAAGCTTTAAACTTATCTTCACAGTCTTTCTGACCACAGCAAATTGTGACTGAGCCATCATCACGGGTTACAGATGTATAGCTACTACAAGCTTTTCTATCACAATCTTCCTGACCGCAGCACTCCTCTAAGCCATGATCCTTTTGGTTCTTTGTGATTTTGTATAAAACGAATTTTTAAATCTTAAAGCCGAAAAATAAAGGCTTAAAGTCTAACTTTACACCAAACAGAGGCATTTTTTAGCGACAAAACAGCAAGAATAAATGCATAAACAGCAAAGAGAAATAGTTCTCTTTGTAGATGTTTATAAAAATCTTAAATGGAAATTTAAATATGAGTTTTATAACCTTATCTATTGCAGAGCTTTTTCTCTGCTTTACAGGCGTAGTGTACTATGCCTACGGATATGAGCACTATGTTGCTAATGCAGAACACCCTCTGCTGGAAAAAGTATGTCTTTCTATTCTTACTGGTCTTTACATCTTTATTTGTACAGGCCTGATTTTGAAATAGCAGACATAATTAAAAAAAAACTTTAGGTAAGGAGGTGTAAAACAAACGCTCACTCATATTCAATAGTAGTGAGCGTCTTCCACTCTATCAAAATTAAATACATGCCCCTTAAGTCCCAACTCTCAATTTTGAACTTAACTCTATAATAGGCATTAGCTATGATTTAACTTATTTATTATTAAAGGAAATTTTATGTATAAAACAGAGCTTGTTCAGATCATTGCAGAGCGCATGACTTTAAACAAGAAAGATGTCAAAGAAGTAATAGACACAGCTTTAGAAAAGATCATGGAATCTGTAGCTAAAGGAGAGAAAGTACACCTGTTTGGCTTTGGCACTTTTGGACAAAGAGAAATCGCATCACGTAAAGTTAGAAGTCCAATTTCAAAAGATATGTTGGAAATTCCAGCTCACAATAAACCAGTTTTTACCGCATCTAAATCATTTAAAGAGATGGTAAACAAATAGTAAATAAAATTTCATTTCCTCATGTCTATTACATCAATTTTATTTATATATACACATTGATTTGACATAACATTCGTAACTATAATTGTTTTATATCAATTATCTTTACATATAGAGAAGTCAAGCTAACATGAGGAAATCAAAAAAATCCACCCCTCAGTACATGGTTACTCAACTTTGTTCTGACTCGGCTGTTCTTGATTATTTCAGATCGCTAAACTCAATCAATTCTCAAAAATCCATGAGATATTACATTAAAGCATTTGTTAAAACAGCACTGGAGAGTTGCGGTAACTTCACCTCATGGGAGACCCTGACTGACACTGTTATTAACATTGTTATTGGTAAAATGCTGGAAGAGCAGCAGTCTCCTTCAACTATCAATACCAAGTTATGCGCAATCAAAGGTGTTGCTAAGCGACTGTGGGTACAGGAAAGATTAGATCCTAAGACATATCAGTTAATCAGTGAAGTTAAGAACGTAAGAGGATCTCGTATTGCTCATGGTCGAATGCTGTCTGAAACAGAGATACAAGAGCTTTTTCAGTTCTTAGGAAAACAGGATACTTTTAAGAAAGTGCGTGATGCAGCCATCTTTTCAGTGATGATTGGAACAGGTCTACGAAGAGCTGAAGTTTCCAAGTTATCAATGGATGGAGTACATCTTGATGCAGAGAAACCGTACCTGAGAGTAATAGGTAAAGGCAATAAAGAACGCCAGGTGCCCCTTCCTAAATTTACCATTAAACGACTGAAAGATTGGATTGAGTGTAGAGGTAACTTTAAAGGTCGTATCTTTGTACAGATTAGAAAAGATGAAACTGTTACAGAGCAAGGCTTGACAGGTTGTTCTATCTATAACATTTGTAATGAATATGTGGAAGCACTGGGCATGAAACACTGGTCTCCGCACGATTTACGCCGTACATGTGCATCAAAGCTGATAGATATGGGCTTTGCGCTTACTTCGGTACGTGATTACTTAGGTCATTCTTCAATCTCAACTACGCAGCTCTATGATAAGAGTTCTTCAAACCGTTTAAATGAGATTGCTGACAAGATTAAGCTGTAGGAACAAAGTTAAACATGAATAATAAGTGCAATGTTCAAGAACTCAAAGGCTTACTGGACAAAGAAAAGCCAAGTATCGAAAAGATTTTCTGTGATAACTGTGATGAGAATATGGTGTTTAATTTTAAAGATGGCAACCATATATTCCATCTACCTTTATCAAAAATCTTAGAGTGTTTGCTGATAGCAGAAACTGAAGGACAGGTTCCTGAAATTGACGAGAACTGGTGGAATCAACTTGAAGAATTATATCCGAATATTGAGCATTTAAGAATTGAATTGAAAAGTGAAGAATAAAGAAAAGTCACTCAATCCCATATAGAGAAAAGTTGTGACACAGATTTAAAAGATCTGATCTTAACTACAAGGAAGCCTTAAATGAAAAAACTCTTTTTAGGAACAGTCTTATTGCCTGTTTCTATCATCTTCTCCTCAACCTCAAATAGTGTATCTGCATCTGAAATTTTGCAGAATAATTCTGTACAAATTCAGCTTGATGCAGCTAAAGGTGATCAATATAAAATTGAAGTTACTGGAACTGGATATATAGATATTGTCTACATAAAAGCAGTTCTTAAAAAGTTTTCACACAGTGATTCTGGCGAAGTATTTGAAGATTCAATTTCTGAATTAAAAGCTCTCCCATGCATTTTTAAGAGCAATTCTGTAACAGTTAAGATGAAAGATACGATAAGAAAAAAAGATCCTCTGTTTGGATATACTGCATATAAATACGTTACTGTTGAACTTAGAGATTTATCCTTATTTAAAGAGCTTGTTAATAAAATTGCTCTTATAAATAATCTTGACTTCGCAGAACCTTTTCCAAATGAGTTTAAAAACATACAACAAGATCAAATAGATACTGATCGTTTAGCAATAAAAGATGCCCAAGATAAAGCTGAAAATATTGCCAAAACCCTTGGTATAAAACTTGAAACACCACTTAATACAAGTATTGATGAAAAAATAGAGAAAGAGATTGTTACTCTTTTTCGGAAATTACAACCATTAGAATTTGAAAAAATTAAATACACATCAAAGGCACATATAACTTACAAAGTTAAAACTAAAGAATAATTGAACATTTAAGAATCGAGTTGAAAAGTGAAAATTAAATTTGAGGACAGATAATCTGTAAGAGTATGAACTCTTACAGAAAATCTTATCTTGCTACTCTCTAATACCCTGTCTTGGTGGTAGCGCACGAACATCAATACTAACGACAAAGCGTTAATACCAATATTGATCCCTAAATGGAACACATAGGTGGTAGGTGGCCTGCCTACTCTTACATTAAACAAGCACTTCTGTTGCCAAGCGTGCTCAAGCTCCGATCTCAATCAGTCACCAATCTGTGATTAAATCACTGCAAATGCAGTGCAACCACAAATTTTCCCTTCAGCGTCTCGGCAAGCGCCTTCAACGATCAAAAGATCGTCTCGCTCCGGTACTGCCTGAGCTGTCAGTGCAGACACCAAAAATAAGGTGTCTGGCTGAGGCTCAGGTAGCCCTTCTGGTTTTGAGTAGCACTTACGTGCTATCTCAAAGCTCCTGCCTTTAATTGAGATGTGGCGAACCACATCTCTTTTTTCCGTAGCTCTCGCTACGGTCCCTGAAGCTGGGAAAATCTCCCATGGGCTAACTCCCTCTTTTGGGGTTAAGGTAACATAGTTACCCTTGCGAATTTCTTCGCAATCTTCTTTGCAATATACTGCGACATTGTGAGGGGTTAAGTTGATGATTACTGAATCTTTCATTTTTATCTCCTATATTAGGTTAAGTCTTAACAAAGGAATGAAATAACCTTTGTCAGACAGAAAACAAAAGGAGCAAAATCTGAATACAGTCACCCTAGAGGGACAATATTCAAATCTTGCCCCTAATGGCGACAATGAACAATAAACAGGTATAAATCAACGATCGACATTTCTGTCCAATATAAAAAAACGTTGTACCTGTTTTGTTCGGAACTTTGCTATCTTGAAAGGTGTAGCAAACCTCGAAGTACGAACTTAAATAAGTTGTACTTCATTTTTGATTAAGGCGACACTGAGGTAAAAAAGTGTGCCGCCATTAAATAGCCTTTATCGAATTGAAACTTCAGGCTTAGTATTCTCAGATGTGATATATGAGAAACTCAACATAGGGAACAAAACTATAGTACCCCCCCCCGATGGATTTTGTAAAGAGCTAATTTTGAAATAATTGTATTTATTTTTACAGTTTAGACTTTCAAAAATGTAATTATTACCCAAATTAGTGTGTTTTGATGTTATCCAGAATTTACAAAACTTTATAAATCAATAAGTTAGCATAATAGGTTATCAAAATACATATTTTGATAAGTAATCTTCTCACAGAATAACGTATCGTACACTGGGTGATAAGTTATTCATAAAATCAAGAAATCTCTCTATATGACGATTTTTAGTTATTAGAAAAATTTAGTCACTAATTTTAAGTTTTTTTACATTAAAAATTGAATTTTAATAAGTATAATCTTATTAGAGGAATTGCTCTACAGAAGAGACTTTGTTAAGTCAATCTACGGTACTCTAAAAACAAATATTTGTTGATTTGGTTATAAACAAGGAAGAAAAAGTTATGAGCTTAAACACTCAAAATTATCAAAATATAAAACCTCTCTTACGCAACTATGTGAAGATCGAACGTGTAAGAATTACAAGTGCATTTCTTGTAGTGATTGAGTTTTTGTTAGGTCTGCTTTACATTTTGGATTTTATTACGTTCTCAGAAAAAGCTCTGAGTATTTATCTCGTAATCATTTTCTTATCAATTGTTATTTTATCAACAGCACAATTTTTGAAGAGTAAAACCGTACAGAGAGTGGAGAAGAACAATGATAAATAACGTCAAAAAATTAAAGAAAATTTTATTTTATGGTTCAATTTTAGGCTTTTTAGGCTTAAGTGCCGTTTTTATATCATGGTTCATTAATACAGAAATAGGAAGATCTCCTTTGACTTGGTCTATTGTTTCTGCTGTAGGTTTTTTGCTATTGATTATCTTCGGCATTGACGATATTCCGTTCTTAAAAAAGAAATTAAATAAAAAAATCAAGAATAAATAAACAAAACTTTCATAATTAAAAATTTATACGTTATTTGTTAATTAAAATTATTTGAATTTTGTCTTTGTATAATATTCAGGTTAATTTGTGTAAAAAAGTTGGTATTATTCTCTAAGTTTTATGAAAAGTGATCGTATCTTATTATCAATTAAACCTGAATATGTTGAACTGATAGAACGGCATACTAAGCTTTTTGAATTTAGAAAAAGGAACTTTAAAAACTTACCTTCTGAAATATGGGTTTATGCTTCAGCACCTATAAGAATGATTGTAGGAATAATCCAAATCAGAGATATTCTTGAAGCTCCTCCAACTGTTCTCTGGTCACAGTGCAAACAGTACGCAGGTATTAAAGAAAAGACTTTTTTTGAATATTTTAAAGGTAAAAATAAAGGCATTGCTATAGTAATAAAAGACTATATTAAGTTTGAATCTCCGATTGATCCTTACAAGGTAAATTCTGATTTTACGCCTCCGCAGTCCTACGCTTATTTAGATAATATTCTCCAAAATATTCATAAATTTTGAGCAAAAAAAATCACTCAAACTCAGATAGCTAATCTGAGAAAGAGTGATTCATAGATTATAGTTCGATCTTGTTGAAGATCAAAAGGAGCAAAGTTTTGTCCCCTGATTTTGTGCTAATATTTTTGTACCCAAAATGTCCTAATTTAATTCCAGTAATTATTAGAAATTACCTCGTCTTTTAATTACTGGGATAAAAAAAATCAGTCTTTATATTCCTTTTCTACTATCTTGTAAGCGTTAGCAAGAACCATTCGATAATCATAGTTAAACATCCATGCGCCTAGTTGTGCAATATATATACCATAGTACTTTTTACCCAGTTCTGAAAAGATTTCATTGTTTAAACTAATCTTGATAAAGATAGAGTTAGACTCATGATCCACATAGAAGCTTAAAGTTTTCTCCTGAACTTTATGCAACTCTTTATTAGCTCTTTCTACAGTCTTTACACTGTAGTTAGGAAGACTTGGTAATATGATATTAGACTCTGTTCTAATTGTGCCGTTAAGCTTCTGTTTTAAAAGATTAGAAACATAAGAAGCATTACTTAAGTTTATGATCCATCCTGGCAAGAAATATCCCTTATCATCTTCAAAATATGCTGCATGGAGATTGTCCATATTATTACTCCATGAAGGATCACCTTGTGACGATGGATAATACACAATTGCAAACTGATTGTTGATTGGAACTACAGCTACAGAATTATCTGCTTTTGTATTGAGGTTATATGTTTCTTTGATAAATGAATTAGAACGCTGAGGATTAGCACACACCTTTCTAAGGTACGCAGCCAAATCGTAGGTATTAAATTCTTTTACAGGTTGTTTTGTCTGATTATTCTTAATCATAAGTACTTCTTCTCTATAATTGAATATTCGATATTTAATTATTATCAGAGAATTTAAACTTCACAAAAAGAAATAAAAGGGCAAATTCTTGTTTTAATTTATATTCAAATGCGTTAAAATTGTATCGCAACGTAAGATACGATCCTTAAAAACATGTATCTTCGTTTTCCATGACGGACGAATACCTTATCTTGCGTTGCTCTACGAAGTAATTTTCCATGCTTAAATATTTTTAATGACCTTTTGTGTGATTTTCACTATGTAGCCTCCTTATAAGAGGCTATTTTTTTTTGCCTTTTTTAGTTCAAAATACTTGTCTAATATTCACCTTTATTTTCAATTTTAATGTTAATCTTAGCTGCTTAATTTTCTTATACTTACTGAATTTTGACATACTCCCAAACGAAAGATGGCTTGGAAGAGTGCTGTGGACAGGAGGATTGCGATAAAAAAGCCTGTGATCCAGTAACTTATAAGGGCATGGATGGCACTGAAAAGATCTGCTGTAGGAAAAATGAAGATTGTTCTGCTAAACAATGTTCTCTTGATGAATTTTGGGATTCTTTCGATAGCGTGAGAATTACTCAGTCTGGATGGGGTGTTATGGGAAGTATGGGCGGAATAGTGTGTTCTTCATATAATATAAACTACTCTTGCCAAGTCCTAGATAAAAATGGAAATGTTGTCAGAGGGTGTTCTGCTAGTGACACTCGTAGTATACAATTTGGTGGATATTTAAACCCTTGTATGAATTTAAACTTTGGTCACTCTCCAGTAATAAACGTTGTTGTTCCTATAAATGGTTCATGCAGCGTATCTATGCAAGTGCAACTCCCTTACAGAAGCTATTATTGTGCAATACTTCCTATTGGCGGTGGATGTGATATTCCGGCAATAAGTTATGTAGTTAAACAAAATAGCTTAAAATAAGATGTCTTTCCAGTGGCATAAACATCTAATGTTGATATGAACCGCAAACTATTACCCAACCGGCTGTCAAACCGACTTCAAATTGGTCTAGATGATTATTAAAACCAAATATATGATCTGTTTTAGGATCAAGATCTATAGGTCCATCAATGTAGGTAGGAATATGTGATGGACTGAGAAGATCATATTTAGTTCCATCAACTGTGTAATTGCAGATCGCATTACCACAGCCAAATCTATCTATATAAATGGACTTTAAGTATTTTGAATAACTAAAATTATCAGATAATTTTTGTTGATAATTGGTTTCATGAGGAAAACCTCCTTGTACACCATCTCCCAATGTTACGCATTGATCAGGAAGAGTTGCAGCGAACTTTTCTTCACAGTCATTTTTACCACAACACACCTGTGTAGAACCATCTGGTAATTTAACTGAAGTGTAGCTGCCACAAGCTTTTTCATCACAATCCTTCTGACCACAACATTCAACTAAGCCATCGTCCGTTTGGACAACTGTCTTTCCGTCACAATGTTTAGCCCAGCACTGTTTTTCACCACAACAAGGTATATCAACACCTCCAGACACTGAGTCTGTAGTAACTTCACCATCACATTCAGCTTTATGGCAGTCTTCTGCACCACAGCATTTAATGTCTTTTTTATCAGGGTCGACCTTAGAATCAACCTTAATCAGTCCATCACATTTTCTAAAATCACAGTCATCTTCGCCACAACAAGCTACTTCTGTACCATCAGGTTTAACTCCGAATACTTTATCGTGACATTCTTTTAAATGACAGTCCTGATCTCCACAGCATTTAAGACCAGCAGTACCTGAGCCACCATATTCTCCTGTTGTAACAGTATGGTAGTTACATTCTTTTTGCTCGCAATCTTCTTTACCACAGCAAGGAAGGCCTTTTGAAGTCTGTGTATAGCCATTACATACATCAATTCTGTAGTTAATGTCTGTGAATTTACAATCTTCTTCGCCACAGCAAGAACGTTGATATATATCAGAAATCTGTTTTTTCTCAAGACAGAAATTCTTATCTCCATGAGCAAGAGAACCATTTACACGGCAAGGAAGATAACATTCTTCTTTTCCGCAACAGGGAATATTTTGACCTTCGCACCCCTCTCCTCTTTTTACGGTGAAACCACCACAATCACCTAGTTTTGCATTGGCTTTTGCTTCATCAGAAAAGACTTTTGGCGCAACACCCACATTTCCTCTAAATGAAGATGCAGCTTTCTGTCTAACATCAATTAGGTCAACTCCTTTGGAATAGTTTAATGTTCGTTCAATTACTGTTTGTCTTCTTGCCGTCTCAGCGTAAGCTGTCGAAACAGGCATAAGATTGAGTAACAAGGACATTACAAGCATTAAAGCTACAGGTCTCTTTCTTGTTCTGAACATACGATATTCCTTATTTGTGTACAGTCCTTTTAGCTTTAGGTCTGATTTCTTTAAAGTTCTTGTCTAACTTGCAAAAACAGGATTTGTCTTTATAGCCAACACAATAAAAATACGGTGTCTGCTTTTTACCTTCCCTGTCGTAATTACCCGAAAAGCGCATCTCACGGTGGCATCGAGGACATTCAGGCAACTTATGTAAAGACTTGCCTGATATGTCTTTGTAAAACGCTCCGCAAGCTTCATTTGAGCATTTCCAAAAGTGCTCTTTCTTATCTTTGTATTTATATCTGCGAAGTAAACTGTTGCACTTTGGACAGAACTCTAATACAGGTGTACCAAGGTTATCTGAGGTAATAAACTTGCAGTTGTCTTTGTTAGTACATACCCAGTACTTTTGTTTGTCTTTTCCAGTGATCATCTTCAAAGGAGACTGACAGAAAGGACACTGTATTGAAGTTGTAGGATTTTCTTCTTTTGCTATCTTTGAAAACTGGTTATGAATAATCTCTAAAGCTTTAGGCTGAGAGCAGACTTTTATTAGTTGAGTAACCCATGAGAAGATCTTATTTTCAAAAGAAACATAATTAAGCTTATCTTCAGAAATTTTCTCAAGCTCATTTTCCCATAGAGCAGTCATTACAGGAGATTTTAACTCTCTTGGAATTATCGCCATAATTTCATGAGCTTTTGGTGTTGCATGGAGTTTTTTTGAGCAATCTTCAGTGACCCAACCAAAATCAAACAGATTTTTAATGATACCTGCACGGGTTGCTTCTGTACCGATACCTTTAGTTTCCTTTAGAATTGCTTTTTGCTGAGGATCCTCAACCAGTGTGTCAATATGACGCATAGCTTTAGCCAGTGTATGTTGCACATAGCGCTTTGGGGCTCTGGTCTTTTTAGACTCAAGTTTAAAGTCCTGAGGTACCGCAATTTCTCCTACAGCAAGAGGAGGTATCTTGGCTAATTCCTCATCTGTAGGATCATTCTTATCGTCCAACAGTTCTTCAGAATAGATCATTCTGTAGCCTGCTACTTTAAGAGTTCTACCTCCAGCACTAAAGAACTCTCCCTGACACTCTGCTGTCACCTGTACTGCATCAAACTGAGCTGGTACGTAGAACTGAGCAATATAACGTTTTCTGATTGCGTCATATACTTTAAATTCATCAGCTGCAAGGCGTGAAGGATCTTTATATTCCATTGTAGGAATAATGGCATTGTGTGAGCTGTTCCCCATCTTTTTGTCACTAAAAGCTTGTGACTTCAACGATGTATCACATCCTTGAGCTAATTGCATGAAGGCAGGATCTTTACTCAGCTGAGAAATAATTACCGGAGCATCACTGTGCTGAGACTCAGGAAGATACGAGCAGTCTGTACGGGGGTAAGTAGTGTACTGCTCATCATAGAGCTTCTGCACTATTTCTAATGTTCTGTCAGGAGATAGCTTAAAATGTTCACCGCAGTAAACTTGTAGGTCTGACAAAGAAAATGGCAGAGGAGGTTGTTGTGACACTGTTTTCTTATCTACATTGATAATCGTAAAAGGCTTACCTTTAACTTTTACCATAGCAGCTTGAGCAACATTAAAGTTAGTTAAATACCCTTCTGAGTCTAACAACTCCTTAGGGATATTCCATTTAACTGTAAACTGTCCTTTCTGTACAGATAAGAGAACTTTTAAGTCGTAGTAGCTCTTGCTTTTAAAATTAGCAATATCCAGATCACGCTGCACAATAAGGTTTATGGTAGGAGTAATTACCCTGCCAATGTTCACTTTGTCTTTATAGGAAGCTTCAGCACCTAAGCAGGAAAAGAACCTAGTAAGGTTAATACCAACCAGATAGTCAGCATGAGAACGAGCCAAAGCAGAGTAGTATAAAGACATGGTTTTTGAAATATCTTCTACCCTGTCAAAGGCTCTTTGCAACTCTACCTTACCTAACGCTGTCACAGGTGCTCGTAAAATTCTGCCTGTAAAACCTGCCTCTTTAATAGCATTAAGACCAAGATATTGACCTTCACGGTCGAAGTCAGAACAAAGTACTACTTCGTCAGCTCTATCCAGTTCACGTGTAATAACAGGCATCAGTTTTTTACCTGCCGGTGTTATCACCAGTTTCCACTGTTGTGGACGGAAAGGTAAAGTTTCCAGTTTCCACTGTTTTAATTCTGGATAGTAATAGTCCGGCATTGCCAGTCCGTAAAGATGTCCCTGACACCAGCATACCACGTCACCGTTAGATAGCTCATAGTGAGTAGCGTTGTCGTGTCTGCCAATTTTTACTGAACTGTCAAGAAACTGAGCTATAGTCTCGCCCTGTTGCTTTTTCTCTGCCAGATATACTCTCATAGATTCCCCTTTTTACTTCAGAATAAAACCGTAACGCTTAAACTGATTTTTTGAAGGAGGATTGCACTTATCTAACAGTTCTTTCGGGAAATTATGAGTCTTGTTCTTGATAAAACGCCAGTCCAGTCGATCCATATTCTTGCCGTGATTGCAGAAACGCTGCCAACGTGAAAGTTCATAGTAGGAATAGTCACTGATGTTTCCAATATTGAAGTTATCCTGAATAAGTTTTAATGCATCAGGTGATGTGATGTTGCTGTTACCTGTATTACCTGCATTTACCATATTCTCGTATGAAAGCGGATTTCGTCTGTCATACTTAACATTAGATAGCAGTAAAGGAGAGTTCTCTCCAATTTCATCTTTACTTAAATAGTGTTTAGCAGCGCCCTCTTCAATTGCAGCGCCTCGTCTTGCATCAACATCAACATCAACTACAAGATCACGTGTATTAACCTGAGGAACCTTCATTTGTGGCTTTAGTGAGGTAGGAGCTACGGCTGGACTTTCATCCATCTCAAATGGCTCAATTTCTTCTGAAGAACAGCCAGACAGTGCGGTCATCATAGCTGTTGCTATGCATGACACAACGATTTTTCTTAACATGATAAAACCTTGTACAGTTATTTCTATTCACGTTAAGAATAAAGAACAAGGTTTAAATTAAAGGTATGAATAAGGGGCAATTTTTATTATTTAGCTCTTAAACTGCTAAATATAAGGAAAAGGAATACCTCCAAAATCTCCTCTTACATATCTGTGTCTAAGATCCTCTGAACTTTTAAGAGCTTTTATCTGAGATACTCTGGTTAAGACAGTACCTTCTTTCTTTGAATAAGACAGCACGCCTATTTCATTGGAGCTTAAAACTTCTGACAGAGGCTCTGTATTGTACAGATTACAGAATAACTGTGAATTATTAGGATTTAATCTCTTCGATTTAAACATTCTTACAAGTTCACACGCTACTAAATGATGTAGTGATTTATCTAAATCATCAATCATAATTGTTTTCCGGCTCTTAAGGCATACATGATTAACATCAGTTTTTGAATAAGACTTCTTGTTCCCTCAGATTCATCCTTAAAATCAAATTCAACTTCTTTGTCTTCACTGCTTTTATGAGTAGTTTTGATACCTGAACTTGTAATAGACAGATTGGCAATGTCAAAATCCAGTCCGTTCAATGTAAGAACTAAATCAGACAATGCCTGCTTTTTAGCTGAATTAGCTCGCTCTCCTTTATAGGTTTTAGAGAGCAAATTAAAACACTCAATGTAAGATAGAGGATCATCCAATGAGTGATCTTCGCTCAAAATAATAATGTTGTTTTGAAGATAATTATGAACAGCCACAAGATCTTTTGATATGCCAGGATAATACTTTCTGATAATTGGAAGAAACATGTTAACTTGGTGGTTATTCATCGCAATTACACAGCTTTCTTTCAGAATTTCACTAAAATCGTCAGCAAATTTAGAGAGTGATTCGTTAAGACAAGTGATTTCAGAATGCTCAACACAATACAAGACTTCACCATCAACTTTTAATTCTTCATGAAGAATTGAATTTGCGTTATAAGTCAGTGTAATTGCGTACAGGTTTTTATTACAGTAAAACTCAAGAGCAAAAGTCGTTCTAACATCATATTTGCTCAAAGATGAGAGTTTATTTGGTTTAAAAAGCACAACCGGTCCCCAGCCTTTGGCAAATTTATTTAATACCGACATAGCCAGTAATACTGTAGATTTGCCAGAGCAATTTGCACCGTAAACGGCAAAAACTGGCACTACTCTGTCAGACTTTTTACTTCCTGTCTGAATGAAGATATGACTATCAGACTTCTTGTATCCATTAGGAGCTTTCTCTGCATTGTATGCAAGATCAACTGTCAAATCTTTAATACTCTTGAAGTTGTGAATGTAAAAGGACTTAATCATAACCTGTACCCGTGTTTGTTTTGCTTATACGTGCTTAGAATTTAGTTATTGCTTTTACCTCTTCAGGGACACTTTTCATTCGGTTTACTCGTCTGTAGTAGGTTGACATAGACAGATTCAGCAGCTTGGATAAATAAGTATCAGTATGCTTTTTTCTCATTTCTTCAATCTGAGAACAGGTATAACCAGTATCAATAGCTTTGCGTCCTGAGTGACGAGCTACTGACAAAGAGTATTTATCCCAGTTCATTGTCATTACAATCTGGTTGTTATCAAACTCAAATCCAATACCTACATTTTCAAGTTTTTCATTGATCAAAGGTTCACTGTTATTAAGCAGCGCTAGCACAGGAACCCTTAACTTATTATCGCCTGTATTGATTGTTTGATTTTTCATAGTTAATTACCTTTGTTTATCTTATTTTTTTTACTAAAGAAAACTGAAAACTGTTAAGGATATTTCAGTAATTAATATTGCAATCACAAAATATGTTGCAACTTCAGTTATCATTTTACATTCATCACTTTTGATAAAGGGTATAACAATGCATGAGATTAAGCTTGTCAAGACAATAGTTATAATCCAAGGCAACATTCCTTTTTCATTGAAAATGACTCTGTACAGTTCAAATCCTGATGAGCAGCCTAAAGCGAAGGATACAGAGCTAATTATTCCAAACCTAATTTCAGTAGACTGTTTATTCATTCTCCATCCAACATTTCCTCCGGTGTTAATGATCTGATAACTGCCTTTGTATAGTTATCCAGAATACGCACTACCAAGCCGTTTTCTTGAGAACGGTCAAAGTTAACAGTAATATCATCTGAACCAGTAAAAACAGCATACAGACCTTGTTTTCCTTTATATGTGCGTTTTAAGCAAGTCAAAAGAACATTGTTATCAGGAAAAACACATACAAGTCCGGCATCGGCACAAAAGGCTTTATTCAGGATTTTGTTAGCGTTGTAAAGTCCTTTATCTTCAACAACTAACTTGTTAATCCAGTCGCCTCCATCAGTATCACTCAATTTCATCCATGCTAATTTAAACTCAGTAGCTAAATATTCACCAACCCTATCAAAACCTGAATCTCTGACATTTGAAAGTGAAGGTAAATCATCAATTTTCGCATTTGGTAATTCATTTAATGCCTTCTTATACATGGCATAGATGTATTCTTTACCATTTTGTTTACCCCACATTCTGATATTATCAAGGTAACCCAGCGCATCAGCCACTTTGTTCCATACTTTCTCTCTTTTAGCCATATCAGGCAGTGCACATAACAGATAACAAGGATCGGTAACAATGTATTTAACTTTATTCATAAAAAGCCTCACCTCAATTTTAAGAAACTGATAACATTCTTATAAAATCACACACTTTTTCTGGTTCAAAAAAATATAAACCACCAACGCTACAAAGTAATGTTCCGATTAAAGAAATAGTCGCAAATACTCCGATTTCAGGTTCATCACATCCTCTTTTTGCGTTTTCGTGGTCCACTGTGCTTAAAAACATAGAGGCTGTTCCTACTAGGAATAGAACTAAGAAGGCACCTAATAATATTAGGCTGAGAATAAAAACCGATAAATGATAGGATGGATCCTTATATGAAGAATTTAAGTAGTAGATTCCATAAATACAAAGGACCGATAAAAAAAGAGCTAGCACACCTCCCCAAAAAGTAAACATCTCGCCAATTTTCATACGAAAAAACATAAGAAAAAATCCCAAAGATAAAATTAAAGCAAATATTAAAAGTAATATTGCAAGGATGGTGTTAGGGTTCATTATTTATTGCTCCTGTTTATTCAGTAGTTCTATGATCTGCTTAGATGTGTTTTCATCTAACTTATAGATGTTCTTGTTTTCTTTATCTAAAATCAGAATGTCTTTATTGGAAGATTGTTTTACATTTTCAGACTGTTCTACTGGTAAAGGTGTTTCTTCAGAAGATTTATGCTCTACAGTTTTATTAGCCTGTTTTGTCTGCTGAAAGTCACAGTCGGGATTTTCAAATCTAATGTCAGGAAAAAACTTAATTCCTCCTAATAACAACATAAAGCTCACAATAGCTGCCACAACACAGCAAGCTGCATTTTCACTCAAAAACATCGCATACATGCAAGAAAACGTAGAAACAATAGCAAATCCCAAACACAGGATAGTTGCCGATGCTGAGCAGTTAATATTCCCATACTTAAATAGCAAGTAGCATAATGCGATGCATAGCAAGCTAATTAAAATACTTACAACAAAACCTATGGGATTATCTGAATCTGTAATAGCTGATATAAAAGAACGTACAACTACAAAAAAACTGGCAATACTTAATCCCAAAAATATTAGAGACAATATTAGATCTGTAATCACTTTTAATTCATACTCCTAAGTCTGTGTATTAAGGCAGAAAGATTTTTTCTAAAATAATTCTTGTTGCTGTACATGTAACTACCAGCCATAAAAACATGAATACAGTGTTGTAGATTGTTCTTAAGGGAGATGTAGCCTGAAACATCAGTTTCTTTTCAAGAAAACGCTCTAATACGTTTCTGGTGTAATTTGTAACGTATATACCTATAAAGGAGAGCGTTAAAATAATAGCGATAAACAACTTCATACTACCCTCTTACTGGTACTGCTGATAATTTTGCTGATAACCTGAATTTGCTCTGTATCCCTGCTGAGAGCTTGAGTTATAACCACGACTTGTATTGTTATAATTATTTGACTTGGTTTTCTTTGGGATCACATAAAAGGTACCGTCAGGTAAATGTAAACCAGTTGTAGTTGCAAGATTAAGATCCTGCATAACCTTTACAGCCAGCTCTGCTTTTACTCCCCAGAACTTACCACGACCGCAAAAGGTCATTGAGTAGGTTTTTCTTAAATAGTTCCTTACAGTTTCATCAAATGGAAGCTTTAATACAGCTACGTTATCAACAACTATAAAACCGAAAGGTTTCTGTTGCTTTAAATCGTTTTTTAACCCCTCAAAGCTGCCATCATTCCATGGAGGACAGCTGTCTGTGCCCTTTTCCCAAGCATTAAATACTCTGCGAACAAATTTGTCATAAGGAAATACTGGTTTATTCTGCTGTCCGTAGCCATTGCTGTTTTGAGCTTGATTCTGATACTGTTGCTGATACTGCTGCTGATAGCCTGAATTAGCTCTGTTTGCGTTATATCCCCTATTAAATGCAGAATTGTACTGTTGCTGGTATTGTGGCTGTTGTACATTTGATTGTGTCTGCTGTGAACGATAGCCACGATTACCATTGGTATGGCAGTACTGCTGAGGCTGTGTAGCCTGCTGTTGCATATAAGGTTGATTTGAAGCTTGATTATTCTGTTGCTGATAATTCTGATTGTATGCCTGATATTGTGCGTTATTAACAGACTGAGGAGTAGAATTAGTTTGCATACTCATGTTATAACCTGCCTGATTTGGATTCATAGGTCTTGCTGTTTGATTATTGAAACCTTGCATTTTGAGATCCTCGCTTTATTTATTCTATGAGTTTATTATATCAATTTAATTGATATATGTCAATTTAATTGACATATAATTATATACATTACATCAATTTTATTGATATATTAAAACTGTAAAGGAGTCTTAATTATTCAAGTAGATCCAGATAATAATGCTAAAAGACTTTACTTGACGGCACTGGCAACAGCTATGCCTGCTGCACGTCCACAGTTTTTAATAAAAATAGAGGCTTCTTTAAGATAGGCATCTTCTACAATCTGCTTCTCTGTTGAACTGCAAGCTGTAGAGATGTTTAAGGTGAGGATTGTTAATAAAGATAGTAATACTGTTCTCATGCTATTTATAGTTACTTGCTGATGCAGCAGCTGCCATCAAAGCTACAACGCCAACAGCTACTATAGCGCCTGCCGTATATCCGATGATTTTGTCTGACAAGGTTGGCTCTTGTTTGTTATTACTTGTAACAGTATCATCTTTTTTCACCTGTGTTTGCTCGGTTTGAGGGGCAGATTGAGCCTGCACTGAGTTCGATGCACAGCCTGTAGAAAATACAAGACTTGCACACATAGTTAAGATTGCTGCCTGTTTAAACATAATGTTCTCCTAATCTAAACAGATGTATTGTTTGTTTATCTTCCGTATTTGCTTTCCAGAGTATTTTGTTTGTATCTGTACTCGGATAAAAACTTTTCAAGATTGTACTGCAATTTTTCTGGTGTGATCTTTTCAGTAATAAAAGATACAAATTTAATATCAGGATCGTTATACCTGGCAATCTCTTTTAACTCACCCTTACCAATTATCCAGTACAGCTGATGGGTATTGATATTCATTGAAAGTTGCATAAAAGTCTTAGCCGCTGCATGGTTAACTCTCAAGGACTCATTCACCACGCTTTTGAACTGTACAGTATTAAACTTTATAAACATAGCTATTATCTTCCTTCTTCTCTTGAGTTTTCTGTTGTTGAACTTTTAAGTATTTCTCATAACCTTCAGGGTCTCGTCTTTTCCAACTTAACATGTTTAATTTCTGCACTATCGCCAACTCGGCATTAGCTATAGTAAAAATTAGATCTATCAGAAAACAGATTGGGTAACAGAGCACCAACAATAAAACCACAAGAACACTGCAATTTACGATAGTAAAAACAGAAGAAAAGCTCTTTCCTTCATACTTATTCACAAACAGCATTTTGTAAGCGTCTTTTATGTTCGTTGCAGGATTAAGTCTGAAAAGCAGCTCTTTTCTAAAAATATGTAGATTTGTCACTTACTGCTCCTTTTTATCTAAAGACTTTCTTTGTTGGGAATTTGTTGCCATTTGGTATTTCAATAGAGCTTTTATTGTCATTTGGACTCTTAATTTATTCGCTATCTCGTTAAGTTCTTGATCGTTAAGCTCATAGAGTTTTGTAAGATAGGTTGCACTTTCAACTGAAAGTTTCTGCTGTCTTAATGCAACTTCAATTACAGTTGAAAATTTCTGTGCTCTGTTCAGTCTGTGTTTATAAAATAAAAAATAGCCAATAACGCAAATTAGAACCGTTAGAATTGAATAAAAAAGTAAACCGCTCATAAATAACTCCTGACAAATAGTTTTTAATTTTTGAAATTTTCAATTATTTCTAATATTTTTTTTCTTTTTTTAATTTCTTCTTCTAACTTTCTATTTTCTTCTTTTAATTTTCTAATTTTTCGGTTTTTAGATGAAATTTTAATAAGATTTGCAATGTAAGGAAATGCGATGAAACAAACGCATATTGAAACCTTTAGCGCAGAATAAAATAGAGCATTGCTCATAATTATCTCCTGATAAAAAATGACTTATTTTTTAATTTGCTCAATTTCATTCTGTAAGTTCTGCACCTGCTTTTCTAAATTTTCAATTCTTTTTAGAAAAGCCTCAATTTTCTTTTGGGCTTTCTTATAAAGCACTGCAATTAAGATTAAAGTTGTAATAGCAATATATAAAACAGCAGCCATAGATTTATTCCTTATAAAAATGGTTATTCATCATCATTCAAAAATAACTAGAGACAGCATTTTGTGACATATTTGCAACCTCTAGGAAGAGGAGCATCCTTGAAACTTGATGACGAAAAATCAGAGTTAATAGTTAAACATCTTTTATTGGTGATAAGCCACTGTCTTAATCTTTCCCAAGCTCGCCTGTTTTTGCATACAAACAAAGGTTCAGAATCAACAATAGCCCCCTCAAAAAATTCTTTTAAAAGTGCATGGACTATATATAAGCCGTCATTATTTTGAAATATGAAGTAATAAACTTCAGGATCGACACCTTCAGCTTCAAATCTTTTGTACCAATCATGTTTTGTACAGTCTTTGCTTTCTCTTAAAATTCCAATTGCATCACTTGAAATATAATGATGTTTTTTGATGTATTTAGTCATGAACAGCCTCAAAAAAAAGCCCTACCTATGTTTGGCAGGGCGAACTCTAAGGAGTCTTTATGATTATATTTATACCCTGATTATTCTTTAAAATGGAAGTCCATCATCTGTTAGAGCTCCCATTGGTGGCTGAGGATAGCCTGTATTCTGCTGTCCATTGTACTGAGGATTGCCGTTATAAGGCTGTCCCTGTGGGGCAGATGCATAGCCATTATTCTGTGCGTTCTGTGGATAGCTAGGAGCAGATGCATTATAAGAATTACCGTTATAAGGCTGTTGCTGTGGCTGTGGTGCATATCCTGCGTTCTGCTGATAGTTGCTCTGATTATGAACGTTATTCTGTCCCTGTGCTTTAGCATTAGGATTTTCACCTAACATAACAATATCGTCACAGTTAATCTCAGTGATATAGCGCTTAATATTCTGTTTATCAGTGTACTCACGTGTGCGGAATTTACCTGAAACGTGTACCTGTGAACCTTTGTGCAAGTACTTCTGAACAATCTCAGCTAACTTACCCCAAGCAACAATACGTACCCATTCAGTAAACTCGGTAATAGAGCCATCGGGTGTTTTGCGTGACTCATTTACAGCTAATGAGAAGTTAGCTACCTGTGTACCACTCTGTGTAGTCTTAATTGTAGGCTCATCACCTAAGTTGCCAATGAAACAGCACTGATTAAAACCTTTAGCCATTTTTAAATTCTCCAATTTTAAGTTTCGTAGTCCAAATCAAAGTTTCGTAGTAATTGAAGTTAATTTAGGTAACTCAGCTATCACGTCATTTGATGTGGTTATTATATCAATTTTATTGATATATGTCAATTTTATTGACATAAAAATTTCAATTTTTATTTTGAGTCTTGCAGAATAATATGAGATTGAAATAAACAAAAAGCCCTGATAAGGGGCATTTATCAAGGCTTGGAGAAGAGTGTAAGAACTGAACTTGGTTAATCAATCAACGGAACTGTAAACTTATATTGATATTTCTCTAAGTTATCCAAATCATTTGAATAGTCTTTTACTACTTCAACTAATGTACGATCTTCAATATCTTTCAAGATCAGATCTTCTTTAGATGTTGCATTAGGGATGTTCTTTAGATCGTCATCGCTGATGGTGTTACACCATTCTCTAAATGTCATAATCTCATCAAGAGGTGTTGAAGCGTATTTTGGAGTCCTGATAAATAAAGTGCTATCTAAGATCATACCTTCCCCTTTTACAAGATTATGCTGAATAAGAAGCAGGTATTCATCAAAAGGGATCATCTTTTTGGCATCACTGAGTGAGATAGTTCTTTTCAGATAGTTAAAAGCACAGTCTTCACGGATTTGTTTTTGGTTTCCTGACTGGTACTGCTTTATAAAATATTGAAGCATACACTTGTAACAGTATCTTATGCTTTCAGTTCCTTCTACTTTAAGATGTTCTTTCTTAGCGAAGTATTCCATGTCTTCTGTCTCTGGGTACAGACGAATATCTTTTCTAAAATTTAATCGTGATGCAAAGTCAAGATAGGTTAAAAAGACATCAGTACTTACAAGCGTAAGTTGCTTTGAAGGATAGATACATACATTCATAATGACTCCTAAACTGTACGAACGTATGTATATTCTAACTTTATGCTGAGTAATACTAAATACTGTCGAATATTAAGATATAGAATTGTACAAAAAGAGTGTATTTCAGTTAATCTTTCTCGATGTGTTCAATCCATTTTTGAAATATTTTCTGTGCAACTGAATAAGGCAATGAACCATCTTTAATACACTCATTAAGAGCTTTTTCTGCACACTGTACTGTAAACTTTACTGAGTTTTGCTGTTGTAAGGAGAAGATTAGATAGCCTGCAAAACCACCAATTACTAGTAATATCAGATCATCCATAGTTAGAAATACTCATTGTCAGGCAGTTGCTCAAGATATTCTTTTGTCAGTTCTAAATCAACATTCATAGCCTTATAAAAAGGACTTTCAAGCATCTTTGCTTTATGTCTGTAATAAGTTGCTTTCTTCATACCAATCCTATTCATAATTTCATAATCAGAAAGGTTTTCAACGTACATCATGTAAATCAGTTCTGAATACTTATAGTTTGATAAGCGAATTTTACGCCCAGCATTTAGACGAAGCTGTCTGTTGTACTTTTCAGGATCAAGCTTAATTGTCAGACAATTTTCAGTTAATGTAAGTAAAAATCCTGTCTTTACTAATAATGCCTGGATAGGTTTAATCGCCTCTATATCACTTTTAGAAGCCTTAAGATGCTCTATTGAAATACAATAATCATCGTTCAACATGATGGCGGTTCCTTGATTGTTTTAGGCTACTCGTCAGCGATGTATTCGCAGTCAATTACCTGAAGATCTAATTCTCGTAATTTTTCTACAATTAAGTTTTCGCAATCAGGAGTATCCTTGGTAATTCCGAAATCCTGACCGAACATTGTTACCAGTGAACTTTTAGCAAAGAGTTCAAAATCCATATTTAAAAGCACACGTGTGATCAGGCTTCTTAACTCATGCTGTGTCCTTGATAAAGGTTTACTTACAACTAACTGTTCTTCAGGGATCATGACGTTGTAATTACATTCTTCACGTACAAGATTAAAAGGATCATAACGGACAAAGTAATCAGATGTAGGCTCGATACTCTGCCAACCGTATTTCAGCTTCTCTAAGCCGTTTTTCTTTAAAAATGCTTTCCATTGTGTTGGTCGGTTATCCCATTTAGACTCTGTAATTACAGTTACCTTGCCTTTGTCGTGGTAAAAATCAAGGATCTGCTCATCGAGTTCTTTAAAGATACTAGGAGTATTTTTAATACAGGTTAAGAGTCTATCAAGCTCCTCTTCTGAGCCTGAGAATACGTAAGTGTTTTCAGCCATCTCTGCCATTTTGAGTTCCTCTTAAGCTACTTTTTTTGCTTCAATGTGAACTATTACTTCGCTGTATAACAGTCTCTCACCACACATTGTAAAATCGTCAGCGTAATATTCTGTTGCACCATCTTCACCTACTACAAGCATCTCGTAGTAATCCAAGCTCTCTACAAAGTCCATTACAGCCTTAACGTCTTTGTACCAAGTGTCCCATTTGTAGTCTGAGAAAGTGATTAGAGTTAAATCAGCATTAGGTTCACTTTCAATTTCCTCTTCTCCTGATTCACCGTATCTACCAACCTCAAGATCTGCTTTGTACTTCTCAAAATGTACACACAAAGCTAAATCTTCAGTATTAACCTCAATATCTTTCAAAAAGGCAAGCTTGTACTGCTCAAAATTGTTTTTCTTAAAGTTCTCTAAATCTTCTGTTCTAACCATCAATGAAACGTCTGA
>ENA-ORPK01000076-ORPK01000076.1-human-gut-metagenome-genome-assembly--contig:-NODE-76-length-87751-cov-6.520069_pt1 | contig 87751 bp, 77 predicted proteins | sample MGYA00242139_ERZ509068 | MGnify/ENA primary metagenome ERZ509068 (study PRJEB26280, sample SAMEA2338687) | human gut metagenome | biome: human gut; feature: human-associated habitat; material: faeces...
CCGCCGCCGCTTCAAATATTGCGCCTACCGTACCGGAATAAACAATATCCGTGCCGATATTCAGTCCGCAATTGATTCCGGAAAGAACAAGGTCATATTTTTCTCCGAGTCCGAGAAGCGCAAATCTTACGCAGTCCGCAGGGGTTGAAGCAACCGAATATGCGTCCTTTGCACCCGGATATTCAACCTTCTTTATTTCAATTTCAGAATGAATATTTATCCCATGACTTTTCCCGCTCTGTTCCTGTGCAGGCGCGATAACGGTGATATCGCCCAAACGCTTTGCCCAATCGCAAAGAACAAAAAGTCCCTCTGCGCCTATACCGTCGTCATTTGTAAGAAGTATTTTCATAACCATCCCTCATGTGTCGATTTATATTCTTTTATCAGCGCGTCGGCATCGGAAATTATCGAATTCATTTCTTTTTTGCTGTATGCCGTAGCACCGCTTGCACAGTCATGCCCACCGCCGTGATATTTTGCGGCAAGCTCATTTACCGTGACAAAGCGTGAACGCAGACGGACGCGTATCGTACCGTCGTCGTTTTCTATAAATGCAAGCCATATTATACTGCCGCGAATAGAATCAAGAAAAGAAATTACATTGCTTGCATCCTCTCTTGAAAGCGAAAATTTTTCCTGCATTTTTTTATCGACTATAATATACGCAACGCCGTTTTCCGTCATTTTTATCCGCTTGTAGATGTAAGCCTTGAACTCTATATAATCAAAGTTTTCAAGATAAAGCTGCGCGTAAAGCGTATCCGTATCGATCCCCATATCAAGGAGCGCTCCGGCACGACGAAGCGTTTCGCCCGTTACGGAACGGAAGCGGAAACGTCCCGAATCCGTAACCATTCCCGTATAAATTGCGGTTGCGGCAAAAAGATTTATCCGAAGCTCGTCACGAAAAGCAAGATAAAAGCCGGCTATCATCTCGCATGTCGATGAACGCTGCTCCTCTATCCAGCATACATCGCCGTATGGCTCGGCAACTATATGATGGTCTATTTTTACTGTTTCGCGACAAAGTGAATATTTACTGTTTGATATCCTGTCCGCCGAACCTGTGTCAAGCACTATGCAAAGCGAGTCCGAGTAAAGAGATTCATCTATATCCTCATCCTCTTTTCCGAGAAAAGCAACATAATCGGAATAATCTTCGTTTATCAGATATATCTCTTTTTCGGGAAACGTAAGCGAAAGAATTGTTTTAAGTCCCATAGTCGAGCCTACGGCATCGCCGTCCGGTCGGATATGACGACAAATTATTATTCTTTTATATTCTTTTATTTTGTCAAGCACGGCTTGCATTTCTTTGGTTTTTTCAGTATTCATACATCCTCCTCCGCGAGCCTGTCAAGCTCTGCTACCACCTGCATAGCTTCCTCTCTGTCTTTAAGAGTCGCACCGCTTGCTTTTGCATGACCTCCGCCGCCGTGTTTTACTGCTATCGGGTTTATATTGTACTTTGCCGAACGAAGCTCGCAAAGCACACTATCATCGGTTTCGGTAAAATTAGCCCAAGAGTCGATCCCTTTAAGATCCGACATTGTTCCTACCATTCCGCGCGAAACAGTAAACGTATCAACGCCAAGCGCTTTCATTTCATCTTTGTCGGTGTAGATATACGCCGTGCCGTGATCGGTTGTTTTTATTTTCAGAACAAAGCTTGCGCGCAGTCTTGCCGATGAAAGATCATCAGAATAAAGATTGCGGAAAATACGGGCAGTGTCTATATATCCCGTCTCCATAAGAAAAGAAGCGAGAGAAAAAGTTCTTGCATTTGTGCTGTCATAACGGAAACGTCCCGAATCCGTAACCATTCCCGTATACAGCGCATTTGCGGCAACGGGCGAAAGCTTGAGATTACATTCCTTTGCAAATGCAGCGATAAGTCCACAGCAGCTTTCAAAGCTCGGTTCGTCTATATCAACATCAGCTATTTCTTCGCAGAAGATATGGTGATCCATTCTGAGTATCTTGTCCGCAAGAACATACCTTCCGTCGCTTACAAGCGCCTTTGCCGACGTGTCAAGCACTACGGAAAGCGCCCCTTTATAATATTCATCCGGTATCATGTCGGGAGCAGAATCCTCAATAAAAGCGTATCTTCCCGCCGCGTCGCCCACGGCATAAACTTCTTTTTCGGGAAAATTTTCTTTTATTATATGCTTAAGTCCTACCTGACTGCCTATAGCGTCCCCATCCGGATTCGTATGCCTGTGAATAATAATCCTGCCATATTTTTTTATCTCACCGATAGCCGCTTCAAACAACTCTGTTTTCCCCCTTGATATTTATTTTAGTCCTGTCAATGAAAGCACTTCCCCGCTCGAAAAACCGTGATCTTCAAATATCGCGTCTTCCGCTTTCACGGGGATTTCCGCGTTTCCCGTCAGCTTTATAAGCTTTTTGTTTTTAATAAGTCTTTCCCTGCCGCAAAGAACGGCTTCCCGTAATGACGTTTTTTTGATATTTCCGGCATTACAAACTACGCCGTCAAGCGTTTTGTATGTATTTATCAACTCTGCCGCAGTTTTTGCGCCTACACCGTAAATTCCTTTTATATTGTCCGATCCGTCGCCCGTAAGACATTTGAAATCCGCATATTCCGAAGGAAGCACGCCCGTTTTCGCCCTGACATATTCGGTATCGCACAAAACGGTCTTTTCTCCTCTGTAACGGAGAATCCTTACGTTTTCTCCCACGAGCTGAAAGAAATCGCTGTCCTGCGAGGAAATTATTATATCATATTCGCCGGAATATTTTTTTGCATATGCGGCGATCAGATCATCCGTTTCGCAATCCGTCGTTTCAAAATGTAATATCCCCATAAAATCAAGCACCGAATAAATGTCAAAAAGCTGTGAAAACGGATTCCCCTCGTCGGGTGTTTCGGAAAAATCGCGCCTGTTGGCTTTATATTCCGAATCGGTCTCAGTTCTTTCGTTTTTATGCTCGCCGTCAAAAATCACAAGAATATGAGTAGGAGAGGTTAATTTTATTATTTTTATAAGTGCGCCAGTAAATCCGAGCGTGCCCCATATTCCCCTGCCGTCTTTTCCGGTTATTCTTGCCGGCATCCCGAAAAACATCTGAAAAAGAAGGTTACTGCCGTCAACTATCAAAAGCTTTTTCATTTTTTACCGCCGACTTTGTTTTTTTACAAATAAATTATATCACATCGTTATTTTTTTTGCAACGGTTTTGAGAGTTCAAAATGAACACAAAGAAGGAGCGGAAAACCGCTCCTTCTTATAAGAATATAAAGTTTGTGCAAACAAGTTACCAAAGCTTCTTTTGGTTGCTTTTCTTTCTTAAGAAAAACAGATCAATAAACGCTGAGAGTTACGAGCTGTGCAGGGAACTGGGAAACGCCGATCTTCGAAGCGTTGTCTCCCGTGATATAGGACGTTGCACTTGCGCTGATCGTGTTGAATGTGTTGTATGTGCCGAGGTATCTGTCCTCGCCAGCTACGTTTGTTGTGAAGAGGTGAAGCTCTTCGTTCCATACGAACGTTGCCGTCGGTTCTGTTGTAAGACGGATGCCTGCCTTGCCTTCCTTGTATTCGTGAATATCAATATATGTCTTGGTTTCACCTGCGAAGAAGTAGAGACGGTAGCCGCCTTCAACAGCTTCAACGTAAACGTCCTCTGCAGCTACGGCGTCCTCTGTTGTTGCGAGATAGTTGCCGCTCATCGAGCCAGCGAAGAAGAGAGTCTTTTCAAGGTTGCCCTGAACAAGTGCAAATTTGAATGCCGTATCTGTCTTTACTTCTTTTACAACTTCCATTCCGCCGGACTTGGGAACTGCGGGAACATAGTGTGTAAATGTTACGGACTTTGTATCTTCACCCTTTTTAACAGTAGCTGTAAGCTCGTAACGAAGCTCTTCTTCGGGAGTTTCGTTCATTTCTATAGTAACTGTTTTGTCTCCGGGAACAATCTTAATACCGTCTTCGGGACCCGTAAGAACCTTTGCGGTCCATTCAACGTCGATAGTCTCGCCGCTGATCGTTACAACACTTACGCGTTTGAAAGGTTTAAGAGTTTTTTCTGCGGAATCTTTATACATTGCATAAAGATACTCTTTTGCGTTTTCAAGAACGTCTGTTGCGGGCTTGGGATCCGGAGTTTTTGTGCATCCCACAAAGACCAGCGCACAAAGAGCGAGTGCCAAAAGGAAAGCTGTTATTCTTTTCATTTTTTATCTCCTCATTATGTTTAATTGTTTACTGTTATATCGCCAAGTGATAAAACTTTTATCTGATATTTTCCGTCGTAATAATCCACTACGCCTCTTACGTTTATATTTTTGCCTGCAAACGTTTCCTGTGTTACGACCTTGCCGTCCTTATCGGTAAGGACTGCCGTTCTTACATAAACCGTAACTCCGTCCGCCTCACAGGTAAGAGTCATCGCGCCTTTTGAGGAGCTGTCATCGGAGGTTGTGGTATAAATATCTTTCACGGTAAGCCCGTTTATCGAAACAGTTGTACTCTGTGCAAGCTCGGCAAACGAATATTCACGGGTGTCGCCGTCAAAGGTAACTTTACCGCTTACAAATTTATCCGCCGATATCGTAACAAACGCCGGATCGTGACCGTCGCTTATTTTCTGAACGTTGCTCGGATCGTCGGGCTTCATCTGACGGTAAGTAAGACCTGAAACCTGATATGTTCCTCCTGCCTCATAATACTGTACCGTGCCGACTATCCTCGACCTGTTTCCGACAGCAATCATCGAAAGTCCCGCGCCGGAAAGTCCGTATCCGTAATACACCGTAATACCGAAGTACATATCGGTATCGGAATCGTATTCTTCAACATAAATGCTTCTTCCGTCGTTACGGGTTATAACGCCTTCAAATGCAACCTTCTTGTTTGTGTAGTCGGCAGCATTCAGACGAAGCTCCTTCAATGTAAGCTCAATAGCGTCGCCGTAGTAGAAGTCGGGATCTTTCTCTCCCGAATAAACATTGAGATTTTCCGCTCTTGCCTGTGCCAATGCCGAAAGGCATATATCGCCGTAACGGTTATTTCCCGTTGACGAAGCGGCAGCAAGTCCGTTTTGCAGTATCTCAAGATTGAGATTCCTGTATTCTCCGTCCTCGCTTGTTTTATACCACACCCACACAAGATATCTTGAGCCTGTGGAATCGAGATTCCACTTTTCGCTGTCCGATTCTATAAGTATAGAAACGGCGGAGGAAAGCGTCTTTTTCGTAAATTCGGACGCCTTCTTTCCGTATTCCTCTATCTTTCCGGTGGATTCGGGAGTATCTATGGCAAGATATCTTGCTTTAAGCACTCCGCCCTGTATAACATCTTCGGGAACATTAAAATGCGTGGTGTCGCCGTCAACATATGTTTTTACGGTAACAACCTGCTTTTTTGTTTCCGAACTCATATTAAGCTTCAGTTCCGAAGCGTAGTCTTTCTTTACAAGCTCGGTGGTACCGGAGGTTGACGAAGTGTTATCTCCGTTCCCTTTCGGCGAACACGAAGCAAGGCAAAGAAAGATCGCCGCAAGAACAAGCAAAAGCGCAATTACTCTTTTTGTTTTCATTTGTTTGTTATTTGCTTTCCGAAATTATCAATATTCGCACTCTTCAATAGCTTCGTCAAAGGCTTTCTTTATCATAGCGTCAACGTCGCCGTTGTCTTCTGCGGAGAGACACTTTGCAAGAAGCGCGCCAACCTGGTCACGGGCTGTGGATGAGCCGTTGAATGCGGGAGATGTGTAGTAAGCTTCTTCCTGAGCAAGACATACCTTTGCGGAGAGAGCAGCGATGTTTGTTCCGCCGTTTGCACCGTCGATAAATGCCTTGTAGGCTGCGTTATCCGCAACGGATTTGAGCACGGGAACATAACCGGAAGCCATAGAGAATTCAGCCTGGAATTCAACTGTTGTCGTAAGATATTTAACGAAGAGCCAAGAAGCTACTACTTCCTGAGGATTCTGGTTGGGTTTCTGAAGAACGCAAAGGCTGGGTCCCTGAGATATAACCTTCTTATTTGAAGCATTTACCTGAGGAATCGTTGCAATGCCTACATCAAACGGATAAGAACCGTCTGCATTTGCTGTGGGACGCTGGTGAGTTGCACCCGCGGAAGAACCGATGGACATATAGCTCTTTACTTCGTTTGTGGAAGTGAAAAGACCGGATGTGTAAGCGCCGTAGATCTTCTGAGTTGTAAGGTAACCCTTCTGGTACCATTCTCTGAATTTCTTTACGAAATCTCTGTTTGTTTCGTTGTTGAAGAGGAAGTGGTCGCCCGTTGCGCTTGTATAATCGGAACCGTACTGTTCGCACATTGTGATGAACCAGTTTGCTTCGCTGTCATAGCCGAGCGGAATGCTTTTTGGATCGATCTCTTTTATCTTCTTGCAAAGCTCTTCCATCTCATCCCATGTTGTGGGAACTTTAAGGTTGTGCTCTGCAAAGAATGTTGCGTTGTAATAAAGGACCTCTGTGGACTTTGAAAGAGGCATTGTGTACATAAGTTCGTCGCCGAACTGTTTACCTTCGTTGTAGTAGCCTTCAATAAAATCTGCCTTCTGTTCCTTTGTAAGACCGAGAATTTCGGTTGTACCGTCAGCTCTTGTAACTTTTATCGTGCTGTCGATAAGGCTGTCAAGAGTAACGACTGCACCGGCAAGATTGTAAAGAGCAACGTGATCGGGATAGCAGTAAGCAATATTGGGCTGAGCGCCTGTTGTAATTTCAGTGCTTACCTGATCTCTTACGTCATCATAACTGCCTATCTTTGTGTGGTTGATGTGAATGTTGGGATAAAGCTTGTTGAATTCTGTAATGTAGAGATTAAGAACGTCCGAAAGGTTTGATCCCATCGTGTGGTAGAAAGTAATGGTAACGTCGCTGCCGTCGTACCCGCCTTCAGGCACCTCAAAGTTCCCTGTAGCTTTCTTTGTTCCGCAGGAGAACAACATTGTTGCGGTCAGAGCAAGCAACATAATAATCGCCAAAATTTTCTTCATGACTTTGTTTTCCCTCCAAAAAATTTTATTATATGTTAAAAAGCCGCCCGGCTTGTTTAACCTTTGATACCGCTTCTGCTTACACCCTTCATGATATATTTTCTGAGGAATATAAACACAAGGAAAAGCGGGAGCGAAACGATTGCGACTGCCGCCATCTGTACGGGATAGTTTACGTCGCCTGTGGTTTCCGTAAACGCATTACGCAAGCCGTTTGTTATAAGCTGATGAGCTTCGTCGTTGGCGACGAGTCTCGGCCATATATAAGAGTTCCACGCGCCCATCATTTTAAGTATGGTAATTGAAATGAGCGTCGGAAGCGAGAGCGGTATCATCACCTTCCACAGATATTTGATATCGCTTGTGCCGTCAACTTTGGCGGCAAGATAAAGTTCGTTCGGTATCTGCAAAAAGTTCTGGCGCAGCAGATATATATAGAACACGCTTACAAGGAACGGCACTATAAGAACAGTGTATGTGTTCTTCCATCCGAGATTTGAAACCGTTATATAGTTTGTGATGGTGAAAAGCTCGCCGGGGATCATCATCGTAGCGAGAAGTCCGGCAAACAGTATGTTTTTGCCCTTGAACACAAGTCTTGCAAAAGCAAATGCGGAAAGCACCGTTATAACAAGAGAAAGTATTGTGGAAACAAGTCCCACATATAAAGTGTTGAGAAACAGTCTGCCGAGATTTGCCGTAGTGAAAGCCGTTGAATAGTTTGAGAAAAGCACTTGCTTCGGCCAGAAGGTAGGAATGCTCATTCTGTATTCATCAAGACTTTTAAGCGATGAGTTGAGCATCCAATAGAATGGGAACAGCACGGCAATAGCCATAAATATCAGGAAAGCATATATAAGAACAAGCACGATTACTTTGCCTATCTTCTGCTTTACGGATATTTTCTGCATGTCCCTTTCGTGCATTTTAAGAGTTTGTCTGTCCATGTTACGCCCCCTCTTAATAATGAACTTTCTTCTTGCTTACCTGCAGGTTGATAAGCGTTACTATAAGAATTATCACGAACAGTATGAGCGCTGCCGCGCTTGCTCTGCCCTGCTTGTTTGAGCTAAGCGAATCGTATATAAATCCGACCATCGTATTGAGACGTCCCGAGTCGTGAACAGGTCCCATCGTTTCGCCGAAGATACCTACTATGCTTGTATATTCCTTGAATCCGCCGATAAAGCCCGTTATAACGACGTACGCTATCATCGGGGAAAGAAGCGGTACCGTTATTCTTGTGAAGATTCTCGCTCTTGAAGTGCCGTCTACCCTTGCAGCGTCATAATACTGCTTGTTTATGCTCTGAAGTCCGCCGAGCAGGATAAGTATCTTGAACGGAAGCGCGTTCCATACAATATAGATTACCATTACGGCAAAGTTGGCAGCATATGTTGAACCGGCGTTTATCCAGTTTACGGCGTGTCCGCCGAAGAACTCAATAATGTTGTTTATAATTCCCGCCGTAACTATTATGTCGTTGCCTTTTGTACCGAGATTTCCGACAATATTGAACATCGCCGCGAACACCATTCCTATGGCTATGGAGTTTGTTACATAGGGCAGGAAGAATATCGTCTGGAGCAGTTTCTGAAGCGGCTTTATGGAATTGAGACAAACAGCAATAAGAAGCGCGAGGAACGATGAAATAAGCACCGTCGGCACGCAGATAAACACCGTGTTTTTAAGACATTTCAGAAAGTTTTTGTATTTTATTACTTTTGTAAAGTTCCCTATTCCGAATTCAAACGTTCTTCCGCCTACGGCTTCAAGTCCGCTGTAGTCCTCAAGCAACGCCATTCGCACTGTATTGAAAATAGGCCATACCGTAAAAATCAGCAACAGGATGATCGCAGGGGAGAGGTAAAGCCATGCCTTCCATTGTTGTTTACTTTCGACCATTTTTACACCTCAAAATAAATTCTTTCTTCTGTTTCTTTATTGAAGATAAACACCTTGTGAGGTTTGAGTGCGTAGCTTACAGTCTCCGTTGCCGGATCGACCTTGTTGTCGGCGTTGATTATCGAACGGATTATGGGGTTTACGGACGCTTCGTTTGTCGAAACAATGCTTACGTCTCTGCCCATTACTTCAACGCTTGAAAGCTTGCAGTGGAACGGACCGTAATCGTCAATGATAAAGCCTTCGGGACGAACACCGACCATTACTTCACCGTCCGGAGCTCCCTTTACATCAAGCACGGCTTCACCGCCGATATAAAGCTTTTCGCTTTCGACCTTACCGTTGAATACGTTGATCGGAGGTGTGCCGAGAAATTTTGCGACGAAGAGATTCTTCGGATCATCGTAAACCTCCTGCGGAGCTCCTATCTGCTGAACGACGCCGCTCTTCATAACTACTATCATATCGGAGATGCTCATTGCCTCTTCCTGGTCGTGCGTTACGAAAACCGTAGTTATATGGGTCTCTCTCTGAATTCTTCTTATTTCTTCTCTCGTTTGGAGACGGAGGCGCGCGTCAAGGTTTGAAAGCGGCTCGTCAAGAAGAAGAACTCTGGGCATTTTTACAAGTGCGCGTGCAATCGCAACTCTCTGCTGCTGACCGCCGGAAAGCTCGCTGGGCTTACGCTCCATAAGCTCGTCTATCTGAACAAGCTTTGCGGCTTCATAAGCTCTTTCAAGCATTTCATCCTTTGTCAGTTTATCCTCTCCGCGAAGATTCTGAAGCGGGAAAAGTATGTTCTGCTTTACCGTCATATGCGGATAAAGCGCATAGTTCTGGAAAACAAGTCCCACGCCTCTGTTTTCGGGAGAAAGCTCGGTAACGTCGTCGTCTCCGAAGAAGATCTTTCCCGATGTGGGCTTCTGAAGTCCGCATATCATATAAAGCGTGGTGCTTTTTCCGCAGCCGGAAGGTCCGAGAAGACCGATAAGCTTGCCGTCAGGTATCTCAAAGGTAAAATCGTTTACCGCAACGACCACCTCGTTTGACTTTTTGTTGCGGCTGGGGAACATCTTTGTAAGGTTCTGTAATACGATTTTCATTTTATATCCTTTCTGAAATTATTTTTGATTATAAAAAAACGCCGCCGTAGCTTTTAATAAGGGCTGCGAGCGGCTTTTTCCGCAGAAACCCTTTTTCTGTACGCTATCATTTCATCCTCGCTGTCGAAAATCATCTGACTTGCCATATCTACGACAACAGTACCTGCGAGCAGGTCATGAATGAGCGATCTCGTTCTCGTGGCAGAGAAAAGAATTATCTGCAACAACAGCTCGGCGCCGAGCACTATAAGCCCGGTAATACCGATACCGTTGAAAAATATCATTATTATAATCAGGACGGGAATCATCGTTTCAAGAGTGAACTTTCCGAGAAAAGTACGGACAAACAGCATAACGGTACTTATCTTTACGCCGTCTGTTCTCATAACGCCTATTCCGAAAACCTTTTTACCCACAGTCTGTCCGTTTTTCAGGACAAGCGGAACGATAAATTCCATTGCAAGGAACGCAAGAAGGATTCCGAGCGAGGTTATTGTAAGAGTCAGATTGAAAACGACAGAATATTCGCGCATAGCATCTTCATCTGCAATAAGCGCCTCGTATGCTTCTTTATATTTTTCCTCCTCTTCAGCGGAAAAAGCGGCGCGTTCTTCTTCGGTAACTCTGAACTTCACGCCGTATTTTGTTTCATATTCGGAATAATACGCTTCAAGACGTTCGGAGTGACCGTCGTAATCCGTTATCTGCGAAGCGACAAACGCAAATCCGGTGGCAACTATACAAACAAGTATAGCGTCAAGAATAAACGCGGATATTCTTTTAAGCGTGCTCGCTTTCTGAAGATCAAATATCATATGCGTAAATCCTTTCCCCCGAAAATATTCTCGCAATTAAATCTGCGGACATATAAAATACACAAATCCGCAGATATAAATTCACGTATTATTATTAAACTTTTTACAACATCAGCATATCACATTTTCTGCTTTTAGTCAACCGATTTGTCGAATATCGGAAAAATATTTTTCTTTTGCGGATTTAACGCAAACACATTTTGAAATAAGATAAAAATCCTATTGATTTTCTTTTCGCTTGTGATATAATCTGCTTGAAGAAAAGAAAGGGGCAAAACACATGAGAACAAGCGCGCTTTCGCGCGAGGAAGCACTCGCGCTTCTTGAAAAATACAACAAAGAGCCGTTCCACATTCAGCACGCGCTGACAGTCGAGGGCGTAATGCGCTTCTTTGCAAAATCGCTCGGATACGGCGACGAAGAAGATTATTGGGGCATAGTCGGACTTCTTCACGATATAGATTTTGAACTTTATCCCGAGCAGCACTGTAAAAAAGCGCCGGAGCTTCTGCGCGGGGGCGGCATCGGCGAGGATATGATATATTCTGTCTGCTCGCACGGATACGGCATCTGTTGCGATGTAGAACCGAAGCACGAAATGGAAAAGGTTCTTTTCGCCGCAGACGAGCTTACGGGACTGATCTGGTCGGCGGCGCTTATGCGTCCGTCGAAAAGCGTTTCGGACATGGAGGTCTCAAGTCTAAAAAAGAAATTCAAGGACAAGAAGTTTGCAGCAGGCTGCTCGCGTGACGTTATACGCACGGGAGCGGAACGTCTCGGCTGGGAGCTTGACAAGCTGTTTGAAGAAACGATCGCCGCGATGCGTACATGCGAAGCGCCGATAGCCGATTTTATGAGCAGTTACGGAAAATAACTCAGAACAAAAAGCCTGCGCCTGTGAGGATCTCACAGGCGCAGGCTTTTATTTATGATATCTGGCAGAAAATTTCTGCGGAGGTAATGGGATCAGTTTGCGTTCATTATATTTTCAAATGCCGCTATTATTTTTTCGCATTCATCAGTCTTGCTCATAACGCCTACGACATATTTTCCGCAGGCTTTAACGGAAACATTTTCTGCACGCATGCATATCCATTTACCGGGATCAAGCCCCTTCTCCATTTCGGCAGCTATTGTTTTCGCATCCCTTTCATCTTTTACCTTTACCATTACAAGCGAAAATCCGCCGCCTATCATAGGCTCGCAGACAGCGCCGTCGGTTTCAAGAAGAGCGGCGTTTTTTTCGATTCCGAACCAATATTTTGAACGTTCATCCGATGTGCTTTCTTTTTGAACCCCCATAGAAAGTCCCGCAGCCGTGCGGAGTTTTTTCATAATACTTATCGCTGTTTCTTCTCTTTCGGGGTCGATATCGGTTTTAAGCTCGTCAGTGCAGAGAACTATGAAAGCGTAATTCCCTTCGCAGCCTACGGCTTTCATAGTCGTGGGCTTTTCGGCATCAATATTAAAGGTTGATTTTTCGGAAAGAAACTCTGCAAACGCCGCCTTATCGGAATCGTCTTTAAGCTCAAAAATCGTAACGGCAAAAGGCATATCGCCGAAAATATAATAAATCGTACCCGACTTCACATATTCGGGAAATTCCGTGCCGTACTCAAAGCCGCGTATGAACGGTGCGTACCCTTCCGGATAAGGCGATATCTCCATTTCCGTACTCAGATCGCCGAAATAAGGCGAAGTATCAAGCTTGCCGATTATATCGGCTATCTCTTTGCCGGAATTTTCTTTAAGCAAAGTCTTGATATATGCGGAAAGTGCTTCCGCTGATGTCGGCTTTTCAACAGGCTCGTCGGATTTTCCCGTTGTGGACGAAGAGCTTTCTTTTCCGTCTGTTGTCATCTGGTTCTTGGTTGTTGATGTGTTTTCCGTAGTAGTGGTGTTTGTGGTCTGATTATTTTTGTTTGAAGCGCATCCTGCAATAACAACCGATATTGTCAGTATTGCAAGAATAAGAGCAAATATTTTTTTCACGGTTTTTCCTCTTTTCTCTGATTATCCTTCAATATAAGAAAGTTCTTTGCCTTCGCAGTTTTCCGCAAAATAATTTACAAGTCTGCGTACGGCATTTTTGCCTATACTGTATGTTCCCCTGCATTCGGGCATGCCTGCGTAAACATCACCGGAAGAAGTAACGTAAACATATATGCCGTCGTCTCCGAGAGAAGGAATGTGCATTTTCAATATAAGACATGTGTCGTCCGCCTCTCCGTAACATACGGAGATTTTTTCTGCGCCGCTGCCTAAAATCAGCGAATATACGCGGCTTTCGTCAAAATTCCGGAACTCAACTGTTTTTTTGTCGCCGTTTTCATCGGTAAACAAATATTGTACCGATGTTATTTTTGCGGTCTTTTCAAGCGACATGTTTTCGTTCCATTCGCCTGTGGTCTTCGGCAGATATGTCATGCTTGAATAAATATCATATGAACCGTCCCAGCTTTTAAGAGCTATCGCGCAACTTTCGGATATACCCTTCACCCCGTATATTTCAAGCACGTTCCCCTGCTCCGACACAACGCCGGATTTTATCGCTCCCGCAACATTTTCATCCGGAAGCTTGCTTTTTCTTTTATAGTAATTTGAATTGTAGCTGATACCCATATATGCATTAACGGCGCTGATAGTCGTCTGCGCGGAATTCTTGTTGAAATAATTTTCTGACCGTGCTACGTATTTTGTTTCAAATCTACCCGAAAGATCGGGCAATGGGCGGGTTTGCCATGCAAAAGCTCCGGCGCCTATGCCTGCGGCAACAAGAAAGCACGCTGCCGCCGATACAAGGCGACGCATCGTCGGGCGACGACGCTTCGCCGCAAATGTTTTCGGTATAGCTTCTTCTATGAAGTTTTCGTCTATTCCACCGATAATATCGAGCATATCTTCTCTTTTCATACCTCAAAGCCCTCCTTTTCCAAAAAGCTTTTAAGCTCTGCCCTCTGGCGGCAAAGCGTTGTTTTGACATTGCCTTCGCTCATATTCATATCGAGTGCAATATCCCGTATGGAACTCATGTACCAATATCTGCGGACAAAAACTATACGCTTTTCTTTTTCAAGTCCGTAAAGGAATTTGTTTATGGCGTCGCGCAGAAGTATTCCGTTTTCAATGTTGTTCTGATCCGTTCCGTTCAGACTTTCCGCAAGTTCGTCGGTTATCAGTTCCGTTTCAGGTACGCCGCGCTTTTTCGCAAGCTTCCCGCGCAAACGATCAATCGCAAGTCCGCGTACTATCTTTGCCGCGAATACTGAAAGCTTTTCCGGACGATTCGGTGGAATAAGCTCCCACAGGCGAACGTATGCATCGCTTACGCACTCTTCTGAATCCCATTCGTCACGCAGAATGTTGTTTGCTATGTATCTGCAATACTTATCGTATTTTTTCTGCGTCTCGGAAATGGCTCTCTCCGAACGCGACCAGAACAGATCAACTATTTTATTGTCTTCCACGCCGACCTCCTTTCCGCCGTACAAAAGCTCCTTACACCATAACAGTCGTAAATTCCACACAAAAGGTTACAGATTTTTTCGGATAAATAAAAATCCGCGCCGAAAAGACGCGGAAAATAAAAGCTTTATCTGCGCCTGTATACCGCAGATATATTGCATTCAACCGAAACCGTTCCGTCCGTACCGCCGCACATTCCGCCGCAGCCGGAAAAGCATCCGAATTCGCTCAGCTCTTCAAGGATTAATCTTTCGTCAACGGAATTCGCTTTATTGTCGGCGTCGGCTATCGCAAGTCTTAGTGCTTCTTTTTCATATGCCGAAGTATCCGAAAGCGAATACCATATACCGTTTATGCCCGTAACGCCGGCTTCGGTCATTTGCCGCGTTATATCGTATATTGCGCCGACATCGTCCGTTGTAAATGAAAAACAGCGCGAGACCGTATATCTTCCGGATATCGGTTCACTCTCGGAATAATATGATTCTTCGGAAATATATCCCAAGCGTTCCTTCAAAGCGAAGAGGATTTCTTCGCTTTCCTTTTTTGCAACGGCTTCTTTTTTTGCCGATGCTTCAATGCAGAAATTCACCGTCGCACGGTCGGCGGGAGCAAGCACTTCTCCTCTGCCGGAAAAAGTAGCCCTGTCAAGTTCTTCATATGCGCCGAAAACTGAAAACGCCGACGCAAAAATCACAGCCGCAAATACTGCGACGCATATACGCATAATTTGTTTTTTCATATCTCGGAAAAACCTCCTTTTCGGATAGGTTTTCCGTTATCGGGAATTTTTATTCCCGCTTTCATTATATCATAATCGCATAAAAAAGCAATATGAAAAAGTCCCGATCACATCGGGATTTTCTCTTTCTTGTTTTCTCTTGCCAAGCTGAATATCACATATGCCGCAACAAGCGTTTCGGTTATCGGCATCGCCCACCATACGGAGTCTCCTCCGAATACGGCGGGAAGCGCCAGGATAAATGCGCCGCTTATCAGTATTCCCCTGCAACCAGACACCGCCATTGACACGCCCGGCTTCATTATCGCCTGAAAATGATACGTTGAATAAACGTTGAACGGCAAAAGGAAGAACGAAAGCGCATAAATGCGGACTATATGAGGTGCCGCAGAAAGAACCTGCCCGGTAGGAGTCATAAACAGCTTTACAAAAGTCTGCGGAAGCGCCATAAACATAACTGCCCATATAGCGCCCAGAATTGCCGAAGTGACAGCACTGTACTTTAGCACCTTTCTTATACGATCATATTTTTTCGCACCGTAGTTCTGAGATATTATCGGTTGAGCCGCCTGTCCCACGCCGTAAGCGCAGCACTGAACAAGCGTGCTTACGGCCACTATAACGCCGTACACGGCAAGTGCGTTGCTGTCAAGATATTTCATTATCTGTCGGTTGAAGAGTACCGTAAGAACACCCATAGCAACATCTATTATAAATGAAGAAAATCCGCTTACAGATATTTTTACAAATTTTCTCGGAAGGTTATGTATACGAACGAATCTGAGCGTATTCTTTTTGGAGAAGAAATGCGTCAGCATTATTATCATTGAAAATCCGGCGCCCATAGCGGTCGCTATTCCCGCGCCTTTTATGCCCATGTCAAGCGTAAAAACAAAGAAGTAATCGCCGAAAACGTTGAATACTCCTCCCGCTATAACTGATTTTGTAGCAAGTCCCGGCGCGGAGTCATTACGCAGAAATGCAGAAATTATATTTATAAAAACATAAATGGGTGCAGTAAATTTGGGCAATGCAAGATATTCCTTACAAAGCGGCAGAAGCTTTTCGTCCGCACCGAAGAAATACAGAAGCGGTTCCTCCCACAAAAGCAGGACGACTGTCAGTATAACCGATATTAGAGCGCCGAAAATTACCGACGCGGTGAAATATCCGTTCGCACGTCTGCCTTCACCTTCTGTTCCGCGCATTACGCCGTAAAGCACAGACCCGCCTATACCGATAAGCAATCCGAAACCGTAAACAAGGTTCCATACAGGCGATATCACCGCCATTGCCGCCGCACCGTCGGGACCGTGATACTGCCCCACCATTGCCATATCGACAAGCCCGTAAATACTTGATATAAGCGCACTTCCGAATGAAGCCATAAGAAATTTTATATATATTTTTTTAAGATTTCCGTTTATCAGATCCATTAAAATTTCCTCCTTCAACAAAAAAAGTCGGGTAAGAAAACAGGCATTTCAGCCCGTCACCTTATCCGGCTTGTTATTTCCTGTGAATAACTTGCCCTCCGAGTGAGCGTTTGCATTGTACCACAATATAAATGCATTGTCAACAGTTAAATTTTTATTTTTCAGAAGTATTGGAAAACTCTTCTTTTAAGACTTCCGGGATATGCTCCGGCCTTTCCAAATGGTTTATCAATATATAACAGTGCCGCCGTCAAACATAATTGCGGCACAAGCAAACGATGCGACAAACATTTATCGCACTCGGAATTCCCTTTTACATGTTCGGACAGGTGATGAATTCTGTCCTCCGGTCACGGGCGTTGAAACTGTTTCGTACACACACAAAAGAAATGGAAGAAAAACAAACAGCCCCTTGATTCGAAAAAAATCAAGGGACTGTTTATGCTCGATACTCACCTGAAATCCATGCGTTTGGAACCTGATTGGTATTGATTATGACCGATTCTTATATATAATCTGATCGCAGGTAAGATTTGCCGATGATATATTTCCGCCACATTCGATTTTATTTGCCGAAAGCTTATAGCAGTCGGTTATATTCTGACAGGTAATATTTTGTCCGTTCAATTCCTTTACATCAATGTTTCCGTCACTTCTGACGTCTCCGTTGATCGTACCGCTGTTGATACTTTGATGGCAGATTACATCTCCGTTTATGGCGCCGTCAGCAATAACATGCCCATAGACCTCTACCTTGAAATACTGTGTTTCATCATTGCAATCGTGAGGAAACGCTATTTCTATCGGTGGTTCGCCGGGAGAAAATGTTGAAGAAACTTTTAATATTTTTTGTCCTCTTATCTGAACTACGCGGATGACATCATCGTCCCTCATAAAAGAACGAATATCGGGGCAGTCAGCAATGTTTTCCGTAAAAAGCGAATCAATTGAAACGCCGAACAAATCTGCAATTTCCGGCAACAATGAAATATCGGGGGTGTTCGCATTGTTTTCCCATTTTGAAACCGCCTGATATGATACGCCCAATTTTAATGCTACCTGTTCCTGCGTCAGATTAAGCCGTTGTCTTAATTGCTTTATGTTGTTCCCTATGTTCATATGCTCTACTCCTTTCCGGTACGTTTATTATATCATTTGCAATTTCAAATATCAATAAAGCACCTCTCTTGTTTCTCAACCATCGCTTTAGTATTGTGCCGTTCATTATTGATAGCAGCATAAAATATTCTATTATCGCGGACTGCAGGCGTGGGGCCGGAAAAAAGGATACTTGCCCGACACCTGCCTTTCGGCACAGGATACATTCAAGAAGCTCCTGCGTTTATTTCAAAAAACAGTATGAAAACTGAAAAAATCACGCGCTGCTCATCCAAAACGGTGCGTGATTTTCCTGTAATATAACCGGCGGTTGATTGAATATTTATGTTTCGTGCTCAATGCCCGACGTGCTTTGTGCGGTATTCGCCGGGGGTGATCCCCGCGTATTTGCGGAAAGTTCTTGAAAAATGACTTTGTGATGAAAAGCCGAGGTAGGCGGACACTTTATGTTTGCAAAATGCGGATATCAGAGTGTTTACAGTAAAGTCTCCTGCGGCTGGGAAAGAAGAAACGGCAAAACAACGTATAAAATCGTCATTTCCACCAACACGACGGCAAAAGTTATTTTGCCGGACGGCGAAAAAACGTTCACGGCAGGCGAATATGAATTGACAGTTCAGGGAAACGGCAATTGACACGCCTTCGTTTTAGACAACCAAGGCAACGGTAAAAACGATATATCAAAAAAACAGCAAACACACCCGAATTCATAATCTCGCGGCTGTTTGCTGTTTTGCTATATATACTTTGTTTCTCAATGTAATCTGAAATCCGAGTTTTCGATTTCTGCGGCTTTTAATCCCATTTTCAGAACCATTTCCGAAAATTTTCTCGCACTTATAGGATAGTTCCCTTCCATCCATGCGCCAAGAAGCCCGATAACACCACTGACGATAAAAACATATTCGTACTTTGCAAGCATCGGATTGCTTGACTGCGCCTCAACATGATACTTTCGGAGAACAGCATCAATCAGTCTGCGGTTGAAAGCTCTTTTGTCTGATTGCAGAATCAGAATACGGAACATACGGTCATTATCCTTGATGTATGTGAAAAAGGACTCCAGAATAGCAACAAATTGCTCATCGGAGGTAATCTCGCTGGGCATTTCCGACAAAACAGGAATCTGCTCCATAAGATCGTTTTCTATATCCTGTCGCAATATAATTGGGTCTTCATAGTACATATAGAAAGTGGATCGGTTTACGTCTGCCTTCCGGCAAATGTCCGTGACAGAAATTTTCTCCGAAGGATTGGTTTCCAAAAGCTCAAGATAGGCGTCTTTGATCAGCTTTTTTGTCATACGCACACGTCTTTTATCCGCCATTTGTGTATAGCCTCCTCCGTTCATAAATTGTTTGCTTTTGATTTTGTCGGATTTCCGACAGTTTCATATAGTATTGTTGAAAACATATCGTTTTAGACAATACTGTTTGTTGATTTTTCAACACTATGTTGTTATAATTATAATACATAGAACCGGATTTGTCAACAGACAACCGGAAAATTACGAAAAATCCTTGAAATGAAGGAGGTGCTTCTGTGGCTTTTTTATCTTTATCCGATGTAAAAAAAGAATATCATACCGGCTCCGTTACCGTCCCTGCGCTTGACGACGTTTCCTTTGATTTGAACGAAGGAGAATTTGTTGTCATTCTCGGCACGTCGGGTGCCGGAAAAACCACGCTTCTGAATTTACTCGGAGGCATGGATACTGTGACTGACGGAAAAATCGTGCTTGACGGCAACAACATCGCCGCATACGGCAAACGCGATCTGACATTTTATCGCCGTCGTGACGTGGGCTTTGTGTTCCAATTCTATAATCTGATGCCCAATCTTACAGCCCTTGAAAATGTGGAAATTGCCGTTGAAATCTGTGAAAATCATCTGGACCCGAAAAGCGTTCTTGAATCGGTGGGGCTTGCGGACAGGCTGAACAATTTTCCGGCGGAGCTTTCCGGAGGTGAGCAACAAAGGGTGTCGATCGCCCGTGCCGTTGCGAAAAATCCCAAGCTGATTTTATGCGACGAGCCGACGGGAGCACTGGATTATATAACAGGCAAAAAAATTCTGAAGTTGTTGCACACCTTGTCCCGAGAGCAAAAAAAACTTGTCATCGTTGTGACGCATAACGCTGCCCTGAAAGATATGGCGGATAAAGTGATCCGCATCAAAAGCGGAAAAATCGAGAGTGTGGAAGTCAATGCGCACCCGATTCCGGTGGAGGCGATTGAGTGGTGAAAACCTATTTCAAAACGATCCGCAGAATGTTCCGTCACCACCTCATCCGATTGCTTTCACTGATAGGAATCATTCTGATATCCATCGGGTTTATTTCGGGAATCGGTTCGCCAACCGACATGATACAAGAGAGTATAGAAAATTACTACCGAAATCAGAAGGTCAGTGACTTTATCGTCAAAAGCAAATCGGGTAGCTTTACTGAAGACCAAATTTCCGCTGTCAAAGCGCGTTACGGAGCAAACAATGTAAACGCTGGTCTGTCCGTAGATATTCAAACCTCGGAAAAGCGCTCCCTGCGGCTGTACTTTTTGGACTTTGACGCGTGGGACATCAATGTCCCGGAGCTCGTTGACGGTGAAAAAGTAACCGATAATGATAGCAACTGCGTATATGCAGAGATCTCCGACAATGTGATAAAAGGGTACGTCGTTGGCGAAACCGTGGAGATCGACCTCGGAAAAGCGTTGAACCTGCCGATGGAATATAAACTCTCCGTTACCGTAAAAGGAACCGTCAAAAGTCCGCTCACCTTCGGCAAAGACGGTGAGCCGAGTTATAACAATCCGGAGGGAACCGAAATTCCCGATAACATGGTAAAGCTCGGGAAACTCGATCTTCTGGAAAATGTTCTGTATTGCCCGTCCTCCCTTCTGCCGGCGCAGATAAATGGCGATCTGTACATCACTGCGGAAGACAGATATCTTTTTGCTTCATTTTCGGACAGTTACAAAGCGTATGTGGAGAAAGAAAAGTCCGAGCTGGTATCATTGCTCGGAGACAATATTGAAATCATCACACTGTACGATAACTACAGCTTCAAGTCCGTTCTGTCCAGCGCGGACAAAGTGCGGGGCATTGGAAATATTCTGATGATTATATTTATCGCCGTCTCGCTTCTTGTTGTCCTCTCGTCCATGATGCGGCTGATGGAGGAAGAACGTGCGCAGATCGCTTGCCTGAAAACGCTGGGATATTCTTCTTTCTGCATTGTCTTGAGATATATTTTATTTGCATTGGTTGCTCTGCTTGCCGGCGGAGGCGGAGGATTTTTCGTCGGCTACGGCGTCTCATGGCTGATTTGCTATGTGTTTGGCTACGGTCACGATATGCCTCCGATCTCTGTTGTGGTGAACCCAAGTTATTATTTTCTGTCAGTCGGTATTATCGCTGCCATCACATTAACCGCAATTTTCATTCTCGGTATGCGCATGACCGGTGATACACCTGCCAACCTGTTGAGACCCAAGCCGCCCAAAAAAGGAAAACGGGTGCTTCTGGAGAACGTTCCGTTTATCTGGAAGCGGTTGGCTTTCAAATATAAATCCTCCCTGCGTAACGTACTGCGCTATAAAATGCGGTTTTTCATGATGCTGATATCGGTTGCCGTATCTGCCGGACTTGTTTTTGCAGGGCTGGCGCTCCTCGATATGTGCCTGTTTGATGATTTCGGCTCTCCATCGATTGTAGGAATTGCCGTTGTAGTCGTTGTATTCGCCGGACTTCTGACCGCAGTCGTCATCAATACACTGACAACAATCAATATCAGTGAGCGAAACCGGGAAATCGCAACTCTGATGGTGCTCGGCTATCTTGACAGCGAGATATGTGGATACATCTACCGTGAAATTTATATCAGTACATCGATTGGCGTTTTGTTCGGTTACCCTGTCGGAATCGGACTGGCAACATTAATTTTCAAAACGATTGGATTCGGCACAGTTGGCGGTGTCAGTTGGTTCATGTGGTTGCTTGTTCCGATTATCGTTTTTGGCTTTACATTACTCGTCACTTTGATTCTGAGACCTAAAATCGTTAAAATAAAAATGAACGAAAGTCTGAAAGCGGTTGAGTAAGTCCTTTAACTGATTAAGCTGCCCGTACAAATTTACAAGAGCAACCCAACTGTAAAAGCCGTATGGCTGCCACTATGAGACAGCATCTTTTACATAAAATATCAGTTTCTTCATCTTCGCATCTGCCGCGGAACGGGATAGGTTTCCGTTTTTCTTGTAGATGAGAGAATCTCCTGTTATCAGAAAGTTTTCTGGACTTGTCGCCACTTGCATGGTATTGTGTGTGGTTACAAGGAGGCGATGAAATGAACTCCGTATCTGAGCGCGAAGCCTTTGCTTCGGGATTCAGAATCGCCCGAGAGCGAAAAACTCTCGGGCTTTTTATATATCCTTCCCGCCTCTCGCCGATGTTGACCTTCCGACAGTCGGGACAGATTGGATTGTTTTTTAAAAACGACTTCTCCTTGATTTAAGGTTAATTTATGATGCAAAAGCCTTCGTTCACTTTCTTCCCACCAGTAATGTTGAGCCGCGGAGCATCAGACGTCCGGCTTCCTTCGGCGTCATAAAGCTGCCATCGGTTGTGTCAATCAGCTCCACACGCTCATGGCCCATGTCCGTGAGCTTTTTGGACAAACGTCTGCATGTCGCCGTATCTACGTGGTGACATCAGGTCGTGGTCATTCCCCAGGTCAGCTTCGGATGCAGCCCGGCGTAGTTGACCGGCTTGACGGTGGGAACGCTCAACCGCTACGTGGCAAGAGGCAACATCTTCGGCGCGGTGGTCGGTGGAAAGGTGCTCATCAGCAAACAAAGTTTGATCGGATACCTCACCGCGCCGGATGTAGTGCGGAAAATAGCGACAGTGCAACTGCAAAAACTACTTGCGGGGTATAAGCGGGCATCAAAGCAATAAAGAGCAAAGGAATGGTCTCAAGGTGTGCTTGAGGCTCTTCCTTTGCTCTTTGTTTGAACCCAAAGAATGAGAAAAAGCACCTGATTCCAAGTGCCTTCAGTGGCGGAGAGGAAGGGATTCGAATTCTCGCGGCTCGATGCCGCTCGGTCATCGCGGCTCTGACAGCACGCCTGTGCTGTCATTCACTACCGCTCTCGTTCGAATCCCCCTAGTGAAAAACAAAAAGAACACCTTGCGGTGTTCTTTTGTTTTTGGCGGAGAGGAAGGGATTCGAACCCTTGTGCGCTTTCGCGCAAACTGATTTCGAGTCAGCCCCGTTATGACCACTTCGATACCTCTCCGTATATATCCGCGCATTTTTGCGCGGATAAGATTATATCATAAAAGAAATGATTTGTCAAGAAAGAATAAATTCAATCTTCGTCAAAATCAAGGATTTCGCTTAAAATATAATTTGATACAAGCATTCCTCTGCGCGAAAGTCTGAATCCGTTCGTGGTTTTAACGACCAACTTCTTTTCAAGAAACGGCTTTAATCTTTCCCCGTATTTTTTTATGAAATCGCCGCCGCAGCGAAGCTTATATTCATCAACGGATATTCCTTCCGCAAGACGGAAACCGAGCATAACAAACTGTGTTTCAAATTTTTGGGGTGATATTTCTTCCGTACTTTCCGTAATAAAGACAGAAAGCGGATCTTCTATGAAATAATCTATATTTTTAACGTAAGAAAACAGATTATTTTCAAAAAATGATGCTGCTGCAACGCCGAAGCCGAGATAATCGTTGCATTTCCAATACTTCATATTATGTCGGCAGGCATATCCGTCTTTTGCAAAATTGCTTATTTCGTACTGACGATAGCCATGCTCTTCAAGCGTTTTTGCCGAATCCATATACATTTTATACTGAATTTCATCACTCGGAATACTCTCCGCAATTGATCTGTTATATGCAAACGGCGTATTCTCCTCGATTTTCAGTCCGTAAAATGAAATATGTTCGGGAGAAAGTGAAATAACCGTATTTATTGTTTCGGCAAGCTTTTCTCTTGTCTGACAGGGAAGCGCATACATAATATCAACATTTATATTGTCAAAGCCTTCAAGACGTGCAAGTAAAAACGAATTTTCAAAATCTTTCATTGTATGAATACGCGAAAGCCTTTTAAGCTCGTCGTCATGCGCGCTCTGAAGTCCGAGACTCAGACGGTTTATTCCCGCGCTTCTGTAAAGCGAAAGCTTATAGCCGTCAAGCGTGCCGGGATTGGCTTCCATTGATATTTCAGCATCGTGAGAAACATTGAATGTTTCCTTTACCGCGCCTAAAATATTGTAAATATATTCCGGATTTATCTGCGAAGGCGTTCCTCCGCCAATATATATCGTATCGACTACATAATCCTTTGATTTTTTCTTATAGCTTTCTATTTGCTTTATCAGCGCATTGCAATAAGCCTTTGATGTTTCACATGAGGGGACGGAATAAAAATCGCAATATGCACACTTTTTTGCGCAATATGGGATATGAATATATATTCCGAGCGATCTCATATTCCGTTTCCTCCTTTTTTTGTTTTATTTATTCGTCGTCGCCAAGCTTGAGCACAGCCATAAACGTTTCCGGCGGAACCTCTACCGAGCCGAGCTTTCTCATGCGCTTTTTGCCTTCTTTTTGTTTTTCAAGAAGCTTCTTTTTTCTTGTTATATCACCGCCGTAGCATTTTGCAAGAACGTCCTTGCGCATTGCCTTTACGGTTTCTCTTGCGATTACTCTTCCTCCGACAGCCGCCTGAACGGGAACTTCAAAAAGCTGACGCGGAATATTGTCTTTCAGCGCTTCAACTATTTTTCTTCCCCTTGCATACGCCTTATCTGCGTGAACAATGAACGAAAGCGCATCCACGACCTCCATATTAAGAAGTATATCAAGCTTTACAAGCTTGCTTTCGGCATAACCTTTAAGCTCGTAGTCGAGCGAAGCGTACCCCTTCGAACGGCTTTTCAGCGCGTCGAAAAAGTCATAGATTATTTCGTTCAGCGGCAGGGTATAATGAAGCTCCATGCGCGTTTTATCAATATATTTCATATCTATGAAAACGCCTCGTCTGTCCTTGCACAGCTCCATAATTCCGCCGACATATTCCGAAGGAACGATTATACTTGCGGAAACTATCGGCTCTTCGGCTACCGATATTTCATCGGGCGAGGGATATACCGCAGGGTTATCGATATATGATGTAATTCCGTCCTTTGTGGTTATTTTGTATATAACGCTCGGAGCGGTAGTCACAAGGTCAAGATTGAATTCGCGCTCTATGCGCTCTTCTATTATCTCCATATGGAGAAGTCCGAGAAATCCGCAACGGAAACCGAAGCCGAGCGCAATACTTGTTTCGGGTTCAAATGTAAGTGAGGCGTCATTGAGCTGCAATTTAAGAAGCGCGTCGCGCAGATCGGGATATTTTGCTCCGTCAGCGGGATAAATTCCCGCAAAGACCATCGGCTGCGCTTTTTTGAAGCCCTCAAACGGAGTGTCCGTCGGATTTTCAAGCTCGGTCACCGTATCGCCCACGCGCGTATCGGAAACGTTTTTGATGCTCGCCGTGATATATCCCACCTCGCCTGCGGAAAGCTCTTTTGCAGGCACAAGCCCGAATGCCGACATATATCCGACTTCGGTCACATCAAAGCTTGCGCCGGTATTCATCATTTTTATCTTTGTGCCGACCTTTACTCTGCCGTCGGCAACGCGCACATAAACCACAACGCCTCTGTATGAATCGTAATACGAGTCAAAAATAAGGCATTTCAGCGGAGCATCCGGATCGCCTTTCGGCGCGGGAATATCGGTTACTATTTTTTCAAGCACGTCCTCTATGTTCTGTCCGGTTTTTGCCGAAACCGCAGGACAATCCTCCGCAGGAATTCCGATAACGTCCTCGACCTCTCTTCTCGTGCCTTCTATATCGGCGGAAGCGAGGTCTATTTTATTTATAACGGGAATTATTTCAAGATCGTTCTCAAGCGCAAGATACGTGTTTGCAAGCGTCTGCGCTTCTATTCCCTGTGTTGCGTCGACAACGAGAAGCGCGCCCTCGCACGCGGCTAGCGAACGCGAAACCTCGTAGTTGAAGTCAACGTGTCCGGGAGTGTCTATAAGGTTGAATTCATAATCTTCGCCGTTTTTGGCGTGATAATTCATTTTTACGGCGCGGGCTTTTATGGTTATTCCTCTTTCGCGCTCTATGTCCATATTGTCAAGAAGCTGTTCCTCCATTTCGCGCGAGGAAACGCTCTGCGTTTTTTCAAGAAGTCTGTCCGCAAGGGTGCTTTTGCCATGATCTATATGAGCTATGATTGAGAAGTTCCGTATATTTTTCTGATTTGCCATTTTTCCCTTCCTTAACTGCGGATATATTTACAGCCTTTGTTGCCCAAAAGCCTTTATTTTCATATAACAGAAATATTATACCACAAAAGAGCGCATATATCAAGTATTTTTTGCGGCTGTAAACTTCGTCCGGCTCAAAATTTAATCATCGCGGCTCTTGATAAATTCCCGAAGATATGATATGATTATTTTTAATAGTATTGTATAAATCGTAAGGGGGAGCAACATGGCAGAAAAAAATATTGCACTCGTAAAAAAATTTGATCCGGAGGTAGGCGCGGCTATGGAAGCCGAGCTTAACAGACAGCGCAGCGGAATCGAACTTATAGCATCCGAAAATTTCGTTTCGGAGCCTGTAATGGCGGCAATGGGATCGATACTCACAAACAAATACGCCGAAGGCTTTCCCGGAAAGCGTTACTACGGCGGATGCGGATGCGTTGACGTAGTTGAAAACATCGCGCGCGACAGAGCCAAAATGCTCTTTGGCGCGGAACACGCAAACGTTCAGCCTCACAGCGGAGCGCAGGCAAATCTTGCCGTATACTTTGCATTGCTCAAACCCGGCGATACCGTTATGGGAATGAGTCTTGCCGAAGGCGGACACCTGACTCACGGAAGTCCCGTAAATATGTCGGGAATGTACTATAATTTCATACCTTACGGCGTTTCATCCGAAACGGGACTTCTGGACTACGATGAAATAGACAGAATAGCCGATGAATGTAAACCCAAGCTGATAGTCGCGGGCGCGTCGGCTTATCCGAGAACGATAGATTTCGAACGCATTTCAAAGACGGCAAAAAGAGTGGGCGCATTCTTTATGGTCGATATGGCGCACATCGCCGGACTTGTCGCCGCAGGGCTTCATCCGTCACCGTTCCCCTATGCCGACGTAGTGACTACCACCACACATAAAACTCTCCGCGGTCCTCGCGGCGGAATGATTCTCTGCAAAGCGGAGCTTGCAAAACAAATAGACAAAGCCATCTTTCCCGGCACTCAGGGCGGACCGCTCATGCATGTCATCGCGGGAAAAGCCGTATGCTTCGGCGAAGCACTCAAGCCGGAATTTGGGGAATATCAGAAACAGATAATCAAAAACGCGAAAGCGCTTGAAGTTTCGCTTAAAAACGAGGGACTTTCCCTTGTGACGGGCGGAACAGACAATCATCTTGTGCTTGTAAATCTCATAGGCACGGACGTAACGGGAAAAGAGCTTGAACACCGTCTTGACGAGGTCGGCATAACGTGCAACAAAAATGCCGTTCCCGGCGATCCTCAAAGCCCGTTCATCACAAGCGGCATAAGACTCGGCACTCCCGCATCCACAACGAGGGGTCTTTGCGAGGATGATTTCACCCTTATCGGAAAGCTTGTTGCGCTCGCCGCTTATGATTTTGAAAACTCGGCGGAGCATATCCGTGCAGAAGTAGATAAACTCTGCAAAAAATATCCGCTTTACGAGGACTGATCATGACGGAAAATACAGCTGTTGTAAGCATAATTGCCGAAAAGCTCAAAGCCCGCAGGGAAACCTTCTGCACCGCAGAATCGTGCACGGGAGGTCAGATAGCAAAAACCGTGACCGACGTTCCGGGCGTTTCCGCCGTTTTTCCGGGCGGCGTTGTTTCGTATGCAAACGAAATAAAAGAAAAACTTTTGTGCGTAAATCATAAAACGCTTGCAGATTTCGGCGCGGTATCCGAACAGACGGCACGAGAAATGGCGCTTGGTGCGATAAATGCGCTCGGCGCGGATTATTCCGTAGCCGTTACGGGAATCGCAGGACCGGACGGCGGTTCAAAGGAAAAACCCGTAGGACTTGTATATATCGCCTGCGCCGATAAAAACGGCAGAGTAAATGTAAAGAAGAATCTGTTTTACGGCAGCAGAGAAGATGTGAGAAATCAAACAGTCGGTACGGCACTTACGATGCTGTCGGAATTTATCGTATAACGCCGCAGTAATACGAAAATGTTGATAACTTTGTGGAAAGTGGGGAAAACCCCATTTATTTCCACGCAAATGCAGAAAGGAGGCTTCTTATGGCGAAAGCAGAAAGCAAAATACTTTCTCCAGATGCGCTCGGAGAGATTGTTCGCGCGGGAAAGTCCGAAACGCTTGTGTTTTTCGGCGAAGAGGACTACCTTAAAACCGTATGGTCGGAGCGCATAGCAAAAGTCGTTATGACAGCCGAAGGCTTTGAAATTTTCAACCGCTTCAATATATCGTTTTCGGATGAGAAAAGCGGCCTTTCTTCGCTTACAGACGCACTTTTTGCTTCGCCGATGATGCAGGAGCATACCTTGATCGAGGTGTGCGACCTTTCCTCTCTCGCAGGCAGGGCTACGGCAATCGACGCACTTGCCGGCGCACTTTCCGGCGGCTCCGGAGACGCTGTGGTAATACTTAATTTCCGTTCCGACGAGCTTGACGCCGATTACCGCTTCGAACAGACGGCACTTTATAAAAAGCTGTCGCCCGTAGCAAAATTCGTAAAATTTGACCTTCTTTCCGAAGGCAAGCTTGTAACCTGGGCAAAAAAACTTATATCGGATAAGGACAAAAGGCTTTATCTGACCGACGAAGGCGCTTTGGCGCTTATAAGTCTTTGCAGCGGACGTATGCTCGCCATACTTTCCGAAACGGAAAAACTCGCGGCATATAAAAACTACGCCGTGACAGGGGAGGCAACTCCGATAACGGAGGAGGATGTCCGCACGGTGTGCGTTCAGAACGCAAAGGACGATATGCCGTTTGCAATGTCAAACGCGGCGGCAAAGTGGAACCTTCGGGAAATGCTCGCGGTGTTTGACTTCTGTCGCGATATGAGAGAAGAACCCGTTTCGGTTATTGCAAAGCTCGGAAAAATATATTCCGAAATGCTTAAAATGAAAACTGCGCTTATGTCCGGATTATCCGTCACTGCGGCGGCAAAAGCTCTCGGAATGAATGAGTATCGAGCAAGAATAGTCGCCCGCTCTGTTGAGAACGTGCCGCTTTCCGTTATAGAAAACGCCGTTCTTCTGGCTTACAGAACAGACGTCGCGCTTAAAAGCACTCAGACAGACAAATGGGTTCTGCTTGATAAGCTCGCCGCTGAAATATATACTCCGAAATCTTTGCGAGGCTGAAGATGCTTTACATTTCATTACCGATAATAGTAGAAGGCAAATACGACCGCGAACGTGTGCTTTCGGTCGCAAAGGCGACCGTCATCACAACAGAGGGCTTCGGAATATTCAAAAAGGATGAAAAAGCGGCGCTTATCCGCAGGCTTGCCGCCGGGGGAGGAGTTATCGTCCTTACGGACAGCGACGGAGCCGGACTTGTAATACGAAACTACATTCACGGAATACTTCCTCCCCACCTTGTTTTTGATATTTACACTCCTGAAATAAAGGGAAAAGAAAAACGCAAAGCGGCACCGTCAAAAGAAGGACTTCTCGGCGTTGAGGGAATGGACAGAGAATGGCTGTGCAAAGCGCTCGAGCCGTTTTCGGGCGGAGCACCGCGTCCGGTTCCTATGGTAACCAAAACGGATTTTTACCTTATGGGGCTTTCGGGCGGAAAGGACAGCTCGGAAAAACGCAAAGTTCTTGCGCGGCTTCTCGGACTTCCGGTAAATTTATCATGCAGCGCACTTATAGAAGCGATAAATCTTACCGTCACTCGCGACGAATATGAAAAAGCGACGGAAAAACTTAAATCAGAGGCTGAAAACAAATGAAAGAAAAAAAGAACTTTTTAGACAGAATAATTGACGGACTTCATCTTACGAAATACCGCGAGATAATAATGTATCTCATCTTCGGTGTGCTTACCACACTTGTAGGCTGGGCGGTCTATTACGGAATCCTCGCCGCAGGCAGAGCGGTCTTCGCCATTCCCACAGATGATGTATCGAGCGGAAAATATATTGCAATATATACCGCCGCACAGGTAATTCAATGGATATGCGCCGTGCTTTTTGCGTTCTTTACGAACAAAAAATGGGTGTTTACAACGGCTGACCAAAGCGTTTCAACAGGAAAACAGCTTGTTACATTTGCAGGTTCGCGCCTTGTGACATTCGGACTTGACTATGTTATAACCTTTGCCGGAACGTTTGCGCTTGCAAAGCTTTTTCCGTCGCTTGTTGCGGTATTCCTGCTCGGAAAAGAGCGCAACCTTGCCGAAATACTTTCAAAAGTAGTGGCAGCCGTAGTTGTCATTATCTGCAATTATATAATAAGCAAGCTGCTTGTTTTCAAAAAACGCAAATCGGAGGAAAAACCGCTTGAATAACCAGGATTGTTCCGCTGCCGTATATGCCTATGTAGGCGACGCTGTGCTTGAAGTATACATAAGAGAAAAACTTGCCTCCTCCGGCATTTCGGACACCGGAACGCTGAGCGCTATGGCGCAGAAGCTTGTTTGTGCAGAAGCGCAAAGCCTGCGCCTTGAAAACATTCTTCCGCTTTTAAGCGATGAAGAAACAACCGTCTATCGTCTTGGCAGAAACCATAAAACCAAGACTACACCTAAGCATTCCACTCCGGGACAGTATCACCGCGCAACAGGCTTTGAAGCTGTTTTCGGATGGCTTCATCTTTCCGGAAAAACCGAAAGAGCACGAGAGCTTTTCTCCGCAGCTTATTCGGATATCTGAAATTGAATATAAAAAAACGCCCCGATATCGGGGCGTTTTTTATTCGTTTTTTAAGATAACGAGCGCATTTTTTATGTTCTGAACCGAAAAGCCGTAACGCATAAGAGATGCCACTGTTTTCCGACACTTTACTTTATCCGCGAAATCCGAGATGTTTACGGTTTTTTCGATTCTCTCCGCACAGATCGCATCAAAGTCAAGTTCAAGTTGCATTGCGGCATTTATCGCCTCATCCGAAAAACCTTTTCCGTAAAGCTCGTTTTTTATGCGCGACTTTCCGTAAAGACGTCTTTCCGCAAGCTCCGAACAAAGCTGCTCCGCTTGCGTTCGCTCGTCAATATATCCGACGTTTTCAAGATAATCTGCCGCGCGGGAAGAAATATCCTTTGAAAATCCCCTGTGAATAAGCTTTGATACAAGTCCCTTTTTCGTGTTCTGTGCAAAACCGATAAGCTCCGCACCTTTTTTTATTGCGGAGGTAAGTGCTGTCGCATCCTCCAGCGCTTCATACTTTTCACGGCTTATTTCAATTCCGTCGCCCGCCGACATGGGAAAACCCATATCAAAGAACAGATCGGAGGCGATCTCGCCTCCGGTTTGCTCGACATTGATACCGTCCGTAAGAGTGATCTTCAGCAGAACCGCTTCACCCTCTCTTACGGGCGTTATCTTTTCAATTGTTATTTTCATTTGTCGTCGTCTGCGCTTACGTCAAGCACGCGGATATCGAATTCATCGCCGCCGTCATCCTCATCGTCTTCAAGCGAATATGCTTCTTCCGGATCTGCGGTAAGATCGATATCGTCGCTCTTTGCTTTTATTTTTGCTTCGATTTCGGCAAGAAGCTTGGGATCAGCTTCGAGCGCGGCTTTCGCTTTTTCCTTGCCCTGACCGAGCTTTTCTCCATTGTACGAGAAAAACGATCCGCTCTTCTGAATAACACCGACATCCGTGCCTATATCAAGCACCTCGCCCACCTTTGAAATGCCTTTTCCGTAAATAATATCAAATTCCGCAACCTTGAAAGGCGGCGCAACCTTGTTCTTTACTACCTTGCATTTGACTTTATTGCCGTAGGTTTCGCTTCCCTGCTTCAGCGTTTCGGATTTTCTTACGTCTATTCTTACAGAGGCATAGAATTTAAGCGCTCTGCCGCCGGGCGTTGTTTCGGGATTTCCGTACATAACGCCGACCTTTTCACGGAGCTGGTTTATAAAGATGACAACGCAATTCGTTTTTGCTATCGAGCCGGACAGCTTACGCAGCGCCTGAGACATCAGTCTTGCCTGAAGACCCACATGGCTTGAACCCATAACGCCGTCTATCTCCTGTTGAGGGACAAGCGCCGCAACCGAGTCAACAACGACAACATCCACCGCGCCGGAGCGCACAAGCGCTTCGGTTATTTCAAGCGCCTGCTCGCCCGAATCGGGCTGAGAAACGAGCAGACTGTCGATATTCACGCCGAGCGCCTTCGCATACACGGGGTCAAGAGCGTGTTCGGCGTCGATAAACGCAGCCTCGCCGCCCATTTTCTGAACCTCTGCCGCAATATGCAGGGCAACCGTCGTTTTACCGGAGGATTCCGGTCCGAATATTTCAATTATTCTGCCGCGCGGAACACCGCCTATGCCTAGAGCAAGGTCAAGTGTAAGCGATCCCGTGGGGATAGCTTCAACATTCATATGCGAATTTTCGCCGAGTTTCATAATAGTGCCTTTGCCGAAATCCTTTTCAATCTGTGCAAGGGCTGTTGCAAGCGCTTTCTTTTTTTCCTCCGAACTTGCGGGAACAGATGCGCTTTCTTTCTTTTTTGTTGCTTTCATTTCGGAAACCCTTTCTTAAAATAAAGATTTTTTATTCATTTTCGGGAGGGTTTTCTCCTTCTGCGCGAGACACCGCTTCTGCAGCAGCTTCGCCTTCCGTATTTTCTGTTTCTTCTTCTTTTTCTGATTTTGTTACGGCAAAGTTTACTATCTTTGCTTCGCCGTCAAGACGCATGACTATAACGCCGGACGTACTTCCGCTGCCGTAAACGGGAATACTGCTCACCGCCATACGGATTATTGTTCCTTCGTTTGTTATTACCATTATGTCGTCATCTTCGGAAACGGCTGCGATTCCGGCAAGTTCGCCCGTCTTTGCGGTAAGCTTGTGGCAGATAACGCCCATTGTACCGCGACTGTGAGCCGAGAAGCAATCGAAATCGTTTCTCTTTCCAAAGCCTTTTTCGGTTATGGTTATGAGCTTTTTGCCTTCTTCCACAACCGAAACTCCGACAACATCATCGTCCCCCTTGAGCCTGATACCCCTTACGCCCCTTGCGGTTCTGCCCATAACGCGGGCATCCTTTTCATCAAAGCGTACGGCCTTACCCTTTCTTGTGGCAATTATGATATCGCTTTCGCCTTCCGTTTTCTTAACGGCAAGAAGCTCGTCGCCTTCGTCAAGGTTTATAGCTATCTTTCCGCCCTTGCGCTGATACTCAAAGTCTTTTGTGGAAGCTCTCTTGATAACGCCCTTCTTTGTGACCATTACGAAATATTCGTCGTCGTCAAATCCGTTAAGCGAAACTATAGATGTGACCTTTTCACCTTCGGCAAGTTCAAGAACGTTCACAAGGTTCGTTCCCTTTGCCGTGCGGGAAGCTTCGGGGATCTGGTAGGCTTTTTTCATATATACTTTGCCGGCTGATGTGAACATAAGAAGATAACTGTGCGAATGAACGACCATAACGTCCTTTATCGCATCCTCTTCCTTTGTTGTCATACCGACAATGCCTTTACCGCCTCTGTTCTGGGCGGAATAGGTATCTACGGGATTTCTCTTGATATAGCCGCTGCACGTCATTGTTATGACGCAGTCGTGACGTTCTATGAGATCTTCGTCGTCTATATCGTCCACTGAATCCTGAATTTCGGTGTAGCGGTCGTCCCCATATTTGTCGGAGATAACCGTCATTTCTTCCTTGAGCGTCTGTTTTACTCTTTCGGGATTTGCAAGAATGTCCTTGAAATCGGCTATCTTTGCTTCAAGCGCCTTATATTCCTCCTCGAGTTTGAGGCGATCAAGTCCCTGAAGCTGTTTTAAGCGCATTTCAAGTATTGCGCTCGCCTGCGGATCGCTTAAATTAAACTTCGCCATAAGGTTTTCTTTGGCGTCGTCATACGATTCGCGGATGGTCTTTATGATAGCGTCGATATTTTCTTCCGCTATAAGCAAGCCTTCAAGTATGTGCGCTCTTTCCTCTGCCTTGCGAAGATCAAAGCGCGTTCTGCGGACGATAAGTTCTTCCTGGAATTTGATATATTCCGAAAGGATATGTCTCAGCGAAAGTATTCTCGGCTGAGTCTGATCATCAACCAGCGCGAGCATATTTATCGCAAATGAAGTCTGAAGCGAGGTCATAGTGTAAAGATGATTTAACACCACCTGAACGTTTGCGTCCTTCTTCGTTTCGATAACTATTCTCATACCGGTTCTGTCGGTTTCGTCGCGGAGATCCGATATTCCTTCTATACGCTTGTCCTTTACAAGGTCGGCGATCGACGCTATGAGCATTCTCTTATTCACCTGATAAGGAAGCTCCGTTACGATGATTCTTTCTCTCTTATCCTTGCCGTATTCTTCAAAGTGACATCTTGCGCGGACGATAATTCTACCTCTGCCCGTTTCGTAAGCCTGCCTTATACCGCTTCTGCCCATAATTATTCCCCTTGTCGGGAAATCGGGACCCTTTATGTGCTGCATAAGCTCGTCAAGAGTGGCTTCGGGATTATCGAGCAGGCAGATTGCCGCGCCTATTACCTCCCTTAGATTGTGCGGAGGAATGTTTGTCGCCATACCTACCGCTATACCGGACGAGCCGTTTACAAGCAGGTTGGGAAATCTTGACGGAAGAACCCTCGGTTCTTTTCTTGTTTCGTCGAAGTTCGGCGACCAATCGACAGTCTCTTTTTCTATATCGCGGAGCATCTCGTCCGATATGCGGGACATTCTTGCCTCCGTATAACGGTATGCTGCGGGCGGGTCGCCGTCTATCGAGCCGAAGTTTCCGTGACCGTCTATAAGCGGATATCTCATTGAAAAATCCTGTGCAAGACGGACGAGCGCGTCATAAACGGAAGCGTCGCCGTGCGGATGATATCTACCTAGCACGTCGCCTACTGCCGTCGCACATTTTCTGTACGGCTTGTCGCGCGTAAGACCGTCCTCATACATAGCGTAAAGAATTCTTCTGTGAACAGGCTTAAGACCGTCACGCACGTCGGGAAGAGCTCTTTCAACTATTACGGACATCGCATATTCGATAAAGGATTTCTGCATTTCCTTTACCAGCTCTGTATTGACGATGTGTTGGCTCGGATACATTATATCTTCCGGTTTGTAGTCTTTATGTGCCATCTTTCATCGCCTCCTTAAAAGTCAAGATTCACCGCATAGCGCGCGTTGACTTCTATAAATTCTTTTCTCGGTTCAACATCTTCGCCCATAAGAATGGAGAAAGTTTCATCCGCAAGCTGCGCGTCTTCAAGCTGAATACGGCGGAGCGTTCTCGTTTCGGGATTCATTGTCGTTTCCCAAAGCTCGTGCGGATTCATTTCACCGAGACCTTTGTATCTTGATATATCTATTTTTACCTTCGGATCGCCGCCGCGCATTTCTGCGGAGATCGCGTCGCGTTCCTCGTCGGAATAAGCAACTCTCTGAGTTTTTCCCCTTGTAAGCTTATAGAGCGGAGGAACTGCGGAATAAACGTAGCCCTGCTCGATAAGCGGACGCATAAAACGGAAAAAGAACGTAAGCAAAAGCGTTCTGATATGCGAACCGTCAACATCGGCATCCGCCATAATTATTATCTTGTGATAACGGAGCTTTTCAATATCGAATTCGTTTCCGATACCCGCTCCGAGCGCAACTATCACGGGATTGAGCTTATCGTTTCCGTAAACCTTGTCGGCTCTTGCCTTTTCGACGTTCAGCATTTTACCCCAAAGAGGAAGTATAGCCTGGAAGCGGCTGTCGCGTCCCTGCGTTGCCGAACCGCCTGCCGAGTCACCCTCGACAATGTAGATTTCGGTGAGAGAAGCGTCTCTCTCGTTGCAGTCGCGAAGTTTATCCGGCATCTGACCGGAGTCAAGACCTGTTTTTCTTCTTGTTGCTTCTCTTGCTTTTCTCGCGGCTTCTCTCGCTCTCGAAGCAGCAAGCGCTTTTTCCACTATAAGCTTGCCTACTGCTGGATGCTCCTCAAGATATTCCGAAAGCTTTACGGACATAAGCTTATCGACAAACGAACGCATATCGGAGTTACCGAGCTTTGCTTTTGTCTGCCCTTCAAACTGCGCTTCTTTGAGCTTTACGGATATAACGGCGCAAATGCCTTCGCGTATATCCTCTCCCTTGAAAGCGCTGTCGCTGTCCTTTATAAGCTTTTTATCTGTGGCATACTTGTTCATAACTCTCGTAAGTGCGGCTTTGAAGCCGTCCTCGTGAGTACCGCCCTCTATGGTGTGTATATTGTTTGCAAAGGAGATCATCGTCTCCTCATATTTATCGTTGTACTGAATTGCTATTTCTGCGGTTTTATCGTCAGCTTCGGCACGCATATAGATAACGTCGTGAAGCACGTTTGCGTGTTTCAGCGAATTGAGATGCTCGACAAAGCTTTTTATTCCGCCTTCATAGAAAAGAACTTCTTTTCTCGGCTCTTCTTCTCTTTCGTCGGTAACGGTTATTGTTATTCCGGCATTGAGAAATGCCTGCTCACGCATACGGTTGAGAATAACATCGTAATCGAATACGGTCGTTTCTCTGAAAATATCGCCGTCGGGCATAAAACGAACGTAAAGACCGTGATCTTCTCTGTCACAAGTGCCTATGCAAGCGAAAGGACGGGCTATATTGCCCTTTTCAAAGCGTTCGGAATATACTTTTCCTTCGTGACGGTTTTCGACCTCTGTCCAATCCGAAAGAGCGTTTACGACCGACGCGCCGACTCCGTGCAGACCGCCTGAAAATTTATAGCCTTCTCCGCCGAATTTTCCGCCGGCATGAAGCACCGTAAATACAACTTCAAGCGTAGGAGTTCCCGTCTGTGCGTTTATACCTGCCGGAATACCGCGTCCGTTATCACGGACAGAAACGCTTCCGTCTTTTTGGAACGTCACCTCAATGTGTGTACATATGCCTGCCATCGCCTCGTCTATGGAGTTATCAACTATCTCATAAACAAGATGATGAAGTCCCCTTTGCGACGTGCTTCCGATATACATTCCGGGACGTTTTCTTACAGGTTCAAGTCCTTCAAGCACCTGAATCTGACTTTCGTCGTAGACCTGACCTGCGGGTATTTTAACTTCTTCTGTCATAACCTTTTCCTTTCCGATTGGAGTTTAATACTTTTCGGCTCTCTGGCAGAGCGTTTTTGGCGAAAGCTGTGAAAAATAAACGTTTTCTCCCTTTTCGCCGCATTCAAGAACTATTGATTTCGGTATTTCTCCCAAAGCGGAGAAAAGCCCGCCCCGCTTTTCGGCGGAGGAAAGCCATGAGCGCGTTATTTTTGACACTGTGGCTGTATCCGAATCGAATATGCCTACTATGTCTTTCATTTTTATCATTTTTCCGTTACCTATGTGGAGATACATAAAACCTCATCTGTAATAATAATTTCCGTTTTCAACGTATATTTTAGAAGCGTTTGCGCAATCCGAAAAATCGGCTTCGTCACAGGACGTAACTATTACCTGCTTTCCCGAAAGACTGCCGAGAACATAGTTTTTTCTGCTTCTGTCAAGCTCGGAAAGCACATCGTCGAAAAGAAACACCGGATATTCGCCGGTTTCCTCGCGACAAAGCTCGCCTTCTGCAAGCTTAAGTGCAAGTGCAATACTTCTCTGTTGACCCTGCGAAGCGAATATCTTGGCTGAACCTATCGGCAGCTTTATATCAAAATCGTCTCTGTGAGCGCCGAATACAGACGTTTTTGCCGCCTTTTCGCGCTCTGCGCCGTTTTTTATGGTTTCGATATACTTCTTTACATTTTCTTCTCTGTCGGAAAGGTCACAGCCTTCGCACGATATGTTTGAGATATATTCATAGCTTACGGTTTCTTTTCCGTCCGTCATATCGAGAAGAAATGCTTTTACATATTCAAAAAGCCGACCGAGATATTCAGCTCTTACTGACGTTATATAAGCCGAGCTTTCGGCTGTTTTCTGCGAATACACGGAATACATATCTTCAAATGCAGAAATACTGTAATTTTCAGCATTTTTAAGTAAAGCGTTTTTCTGTTCTGTAAGCTTTCCGTATTCTATCAGTGCGCCGAGATACGCAGGCTTTATCTGCGATATTGCCGAATCTATAAAAGCGCGTCTGACTGAAGGCTCGTCCTTTACGATCGCAAGATGTTCGGGACAGAAAAGCACCGCCTTGAAGTTCCCCACAAATTCGGACATTTTTTTCGTTTTCACGCCGTTGAGAAAACATTCTTTTTTCAGCTCGCGGAAATACCTCAGCGACATTTTGTTTTCTCTTTTTTCATCGGTATACGAAATGCTTATCTGTGAAAAATCCTTATTGTTTTTTATCATATCTTTATCTCTCGCGCGGCGAAAGCTCTTTCCGCCGGCAAAAAGATAAATACCTTCGATAACAGCCGTTTTTCCCTGAGCGTTTCCGCCGAAAAGTATATTCATTCCGGGCGAAAACGTAAACGGAAAATGTTCTATGTTTCTGAAATTTTCAAAAACGGCAACGTCAAGATACATATTTTCAGTTTTCTCTCATCTTCATCGGAAGCGCAAGATAGATGAAGCTGTCGTCTTTATCGCTTTCGCCGCTTCCTTCGATTATCATACTCATAAGAGACGATGTAAGAGAGAGCTTGAGGATATCCGTTCCGCACGCGCGAAGGATTTCTATAAGGTATTTGCACGAGAAACCTATTTCCATATCGGGACCCTTCTTTTCAACGGGGATCTCGTCAAATACCTTTCCGTTTATGGAAACTGCCGAAATGTGAAGAATTTCATCCTCTACCTTGAACTTAACAATGCTCTTTGACTGTCCTACCGCCCTGTCCTCTGTTACAAGGGAAGCTCTTTCAAGCGCGTCTTCAAGCATATTTTTATCAACCGTTACAAACGTTTTGCTTTCTTTCGGGATAAATCTTTCGTATTCCATATACGCCGTGTCTATAAGGCGTGAGAAAAGCACCGTTTCTTTTATGTCGTCGCCGTAGCGCATACCGAGAGAAAAGATGATGTGCTTTTTTGTAAGCGAAAACTTTATCTTTTCGTCGGTGTCGTCAAGCAGACGGGATATTTCGTTTATCGTTTTTCCGGGAACGATAAATTTAAGCTCAGTTTCGCCTGTTTTGGAGTCTATGTTTGTTTCGCATTTGTTTACTCTTATCGCAAGACGGAAGCTGTCGCAAGCGACGGTTTTGATCCTGTCGCCTTCAACTTCAAAATAAAGACCCGTGAGCGCCGGTCTGCCGTTGTCGTCATGACTTATTGCAAACGCTGTGCGGTTTATCATTGATTTTATCTTTGACTGTGTTACCGTAAAGCTTCTTTCGGGTGAGAATTCGGGTATCTGCGGGAATTCTTCGCCCGGAAGATAATGAAGCTGGAATTTTGAACGTCCGCTTGATATCGTGGCGAAATTGCCGTCGCCCGTTTCGATAGTGATATCGGAAGGCATGAATTTTACAACCGAAGCAAGCTTGGCTCCGTTTATAACGGCTGCGCCGCCTTCATGGACTTTTGCGTCTATTGTTGTTTTTACACCTTTTTCAAGGTCGTAAGCGCAGATCATACACTTGTCCGAGCCTACGCTTGAAAGGAGAATACCTTCTATTGCGCCGTAAGTCTTTTCCGATGAAACGCATCCGAGCGAGCGCTGGATACAGAGCAGGAGCATCTCTTTCTGGAATGTGATTTTCATGTTTTTATCCTTTCATGTTTTTTATTTTTCTGAAAAAATTTTTTCTTTAAGAAGAAAAGATAAGAAATAAAGGAAGCAGAAGTAGAAGTAGTGAGCCGGAATTTGTTGAAAATCCGAAATATCCGCGCCGTGTCTTGAAAAATTCCTTTTGAAATTTCTTAAATATCTGTTGAAATACTTTTTATTATTTGTTGAAAAAGCGGATAACTTTTTTCACGTTTTCAAAATGTTGAAAACAAGGCAAAACTTTTTGTTTATAACTTAAAACTTGTGGAAAACGCTCTGCGGAGAAAAATTGTAGTTCCAATAAAATCTAAAATTGTAATAACGGTAACGCATCGGAGCGAGATCAGAAAAAGCTTGTATTTTCAACTGTATTTATATTCCGGTGTTAAAATTCAAAATTGTTTACACCGGATTTTCAACAGTTTTTTATACAGAAAAAAGCTTGACCGCAAAAGGTTTTCAACATTTTTTCAACATTGTGTGGAAAACTTTATTATAGTTTTTTAACTTGAAAAATTTTTGGTATTTTTATTGGAATTCTTTAATAATTTCATTCACTTCATGCTCAAATGAAATATCTTTTTTCATTTGATCCGATACAGACTGTATTGAATAAAGAATTGTCGAATGGTCCTTTCCGCCGAAGATATTTCCTATGTTTTTAAGCGTAAGATTTGTAACGTGGTTTACGACGTATATGGCTATCTGTCTTGCCGTTACAATCTCTTTCGATCTTCTTGTGCCTTTTATATCGTCTGCCGGAACGCCGTAGCGGTTTGCAACGTTTGCAATTACTTTTTCCGCCGTCGCTTCCGGAGGCTCGGCTCCCGATATTATTCCGGAGAGCAACGTCCTTGCGTCGTCAACCGTTATATCCTTGCCTTTGTTGAGAACTGTCTTGTAGGCTCCGAGCTTTTTGATTATGCCCTCTATCTGTCTTACGTTACTCTTTGTGTTCTCGGCTATATATGTCAGAACGTCGTTTGAAAGATCAACGTTCATTGCCATTGCTTTGCTCTTGAATATCGCTATACGAAGCTCCGTATCCGGAGGCTGAACATCGGCGACCATTCCGCCTTCAAAACGGCTTACAAGGCGTTCTTCAAGATTCTGAAGCTCTCTCGGAGGACGATCCGACGTAAGAACTATCTGCTTATGAGCGTCGTACAGAGCGTTGAAGGTGTGGAAAAATTCTTCCTGAGTCGATTCTTTTCCCGCGATAAACTGAATATCGTCGACGAAAAGCATATCTGCGGCGCGATATTTTTCTTTGAATTTTGCCGTTGATTTTTTTACAAGGCAATCGAGAAATTCATTTGTGAAATTTTCCGCCGAAACGAAAATTATGTTGAAATCGGGATAGCGCTTTGAAACGTCGTGAGCAATAGCGCGCATAAGATGCGTTTTTCCGAGCCCGCTTGCGCCGTATATAAACAAGGGGTTGTTTTCCGAAGCAGGATGATTTGCAACCGCCACGCTTGCCGCGTAAGCAAATTTGTTTGAACTTCCCACAATAAAGTTTTCAAATGTATATTCGTTTTCGTGGGAACGCTGTTCGCCTTTATCGAAATAGAATTCGTCTGTTTTTTCGGTTTTCTCGGCTTCTTTTGCTTTTTCTTCTTCCTGCTGACGGAGATATTCTTTTTCTTCTTCCGAGCCGCGCAAAAAATATTTGCCTTTTTTATAAATTTTTACATTCAGATTAAGGCTGAGCGCCTTTGCAAAAGCTTCCGATATTTTCTGTGAATAGTTGGCGTTAAGGATATCTATAAGGTCCTCATTTTCGTCTATTACCAGAATGGCGTTTTTATCGTCTATGGAAACAAGCTCAAGACGATTGAGCCAAAGATCCATCAGCACTTCCGAATAAATCTGTGAAAGCGAATCGAGGACAATTTTCCATATCTTATTATACGATGAATCCATTTTGTTACGTCCTTTCGGGCATAAAACGCCCTATTCCTTAATATATAATATATTATAACATAAATAATAAAAGTTTTCAATAGATTTTTATTTATATTTGGAAAAAAGCCGGCTGACATTTTTAATTTTAAGTGATTGACTGAATATGAAATATAAAAAAGAAGCTCCCCGATAAAAATAAAGGGGAACTTCTTTTTATTTTTCTGTTTTTAATTTTATAAATTTTTTTCTTGTTATCGAATAAACAGATGTCATTTCTCCTTCGCTGTCGACAAACTCATCCGTTTTTTTCATGCCGTTTGCTTCAGCCGTTTTGAATGACGGTACGTTGTCGCTTTTCATATAGGAATACAAAACTCCGAACGGTGTATTTTCAAACGTCCAGTCGCGCACGGCTTGGGCAGCTTCTTTTGCATAACCTTGTCTTTGAAAAATTTTTCCTATGTGATAGCCTATTTCGGGGTTTATGCTGCCCGTTTATATTTTGCATTGTAATGCCGCAATCGCCTATAAACTGCCCCGTTTCTTTCAGGATGACCGCCCACAGCCCGAACCCGAAAATGTTATATATTTCAATATTTTTCGCAATCCAATTTTTTACCCTTTTTTCATCGAAAGTATACGGGTAATGCTTCATAAATATCCGAATCCGCAAGAACGTTATAGAGCGAATCGAAATCGCTTTCCGTAAGCTCTCTCAGATACAGTCTTTCAGTTTCAATTTTTATTTTCATTCTTTTATTCTTTCTATCGAAACGGCCTTTTTGCTTTCAGCGTCGATTTCGATAAGCACTCCGTGCAAAGCGATTTTTCCGTCTGCAATCTCAAATTTCACGGGATGATGGGTAGTCAGCTTTTTTATTATACATTCGGGTTTTACTCCGAGAACGGACTCTTCGGGACCGCACATTCCGACGTCGGTTATATAAGCCGTTCCGTTTTCGGTAACAGTCTCGTCCGCCGTTTCAACGTGAGTGTGAGTGCCGATTATCGCCGTCACCTTTCCGTCAAGATAATAAAGCAGCGCTTTTTTCTCGCTTGTGGCTTCGGCGTGAAAATCAATTATCGAAATATCGTAATTTCCCGCGTTTGCCGAAAGTATTTTATCGGCGGCGGCAAAAGGACAGGATAGCGGCTCCATATTCACTATACCCAGAAGATTTATTGTGAGAACGGTAAGTCCCGATGCCTCGCAGAGCGAAAATCCCGCTCCTGCAAGCTGTGGAGGAAAGTTTGCGGGTCTGATTATCCTTTTTTCGTCTTCAAGCAGATTGTCGGCTTCAAATCGCTTGAAAACGTGGTTTCCCGTTGTTATTGTGTCTGCTCCGCCGGAGAGAAGCATATCTGCGCCGCCCTTGTCTATTCCGTTTCCGGACGCACAGTTTTCTCCGTTTACAATAACAAAATCGGCATTGTATTTTTTGCGGAGTCCCCACAGGGAAGAAGAAAGCCTTTCTGCCGATTTCGGACCCACAACATCGCCGAAGAAAAGAATTCTGAAATTTTTCATTTAATGAATACGCTTTCTGTTTTGTATTTGTAAATATTTTACCACAACATTTCGGAAAATGCAATTCTTCGCTTGTTTTATAAAAAATATAGTGCTATAATGTAGCCGTAAAATTATTTTCGGAGGATTATATGGCAAATGTAAACGTCTTCGGACTTACGGTAAACTATATGTCCGAGCCTTGCGGAATGGACTCCCTGCCACGATTTTCATATAAAATAAGCTCGGATGTGCGCGGCGACGGTCAGCTTTCGCGCAGAATATGCGTTTATTCCGACGCGGAACATAAAAACACCGTTTGGGACGAAGGCGAGATAAAAACAAAGGATCAGCTTTTTATTCCTTACGGCGGAGAAAAGCTTCTTCCCGTTACAAAGTATTATTTTACCGTTACCGTAAAAACGGAAAGCGGTTGTGAGGCTGCGGGCGAGAGCTGCTTTGTCACAGGCAAGCTTTGCGAAAGATGGAGCGGAAAATGGATAACGGCGCAGTATGTCCGCAGAGAAAATGACGCTTTCGGCGCGGTATATCTGCGCAAAAGCTTTGATATTGAAAAGCCTGTAAAGGAAGCTTATCTTTCCATTTGCGGACTTGGATATTTTGAAAGTCGCATAAACGGCGAAAAGACGGGAGACGATATTCTTTCTCCCGCCTTCACCGAATTTTCAAAGACCGACATGTATATGACGTATGACGTCAAAAAGCTGATATCGCAAGGGAAAAACGCAATATCCGTAATTTTGGGAAACGGCTGGTACAACTGCTTTGCCGAAGATCCGTGGAATACACGCGCGGCAACATGGCGTCATTGGCCGAAAATGATATGTGAGCTTAAATTGACATATGACGACGGCACTTCCGAAAAGATAGTGTCCGATACGACGTGGAAGGGCGGTAAGGGTCCGATATTCTTCAACGGCATAAGAAACGGCGAGCATTACGACGCGCGTCTTGAGCTTGGCAATTGGGAAAGTGCGGATTACGACGATTCCGCGTGGAAGAACACAAAAATAGTAAAAAGTCCGGGCGGAGTTCTTTGTGCAATGGAGCTTCCGCCGATAAAGGTCTATAAAACATTTTCGCCTAAAAAGATCTGGAAAACGAAAAACGGTTATGCAATGGATTTCGGTCAGAATATGGCGGGCTTTTGTGAATATGTTTTCAAAGGCGCAAAAGACACTGAAATAACTGTTCGTCATTCGGATATGCTGTTTGATGACGGCGAGCTTGATATGCAGATGGGCGGAATGACACGCAGTCACGGTTTTCAGACGGATAAATACATCAAAAAGAGTGATGCGCCCGAAAAATGGCATCCGATATTCGTATATCACGGCTTTCAATATATTGAGATTTCGGGTACAGATTACGAGCCTTCAAAAGACGACGTGACAGCGTTTGCCGTATGTACGGCTGTCGGCGATACCGGCAGATTTTCCTGCTCCGATGAGCTTCTGAACAAGGTTCAACACCTTTGCCGTTGGTCGACGATGTCGAATATGCACTCGATACCTACGGATTGTCCTCATCGTGAGAAAAACGGCTGGACGGGCGATACCTCCCTTTCAAGCGAGCAGATGCTGATAAATTTCGGTGCGCAGTCGTTCCTTTCAAAATGGAGTGCCGATATGCGCGATTCGCAGCGTCCCGCAGGACAGATTCCGTGCGTTGTACCGTCGACGGGCTGGGGATATTACGGACTTATGGGTCCCGATTGGTCGAGCGCACTGATAAATGTTCCCTATAACATTTATCTTTACAACAACGATGTTGATATTCTCAAAATTAATTATGACGCAATAAAGCGTAACTGCGACTTTATGGAGGGTATGACCGACGACCTTACGCTTGATTACGGCACGGGGGATTGGTGTCCGCCGTTTGAAGGAGCTTCGCTTTCCGTAAATATGGGCGCATACAGATGTCCTGTGGAAGTCAGCGATACGGCGTTCTTCTACAATGCGGCAAAAACTGTTGTAAAGATCGCCCGCATTATGGGAAATGACGATGACGCGGAGTATTATTCCGATCTTGCGGACCGCATAAGAAAAGTATGGCGCGAAAAATTCTTTGATAAAGAGACATTTACCGTAAAAGGCAATTGTCAGACGGCGACGGGAGCAATGCTTTATTTCGGGCTTTACGAGCCGGACGAATACGCGCCGCTTGTAAAAAAACTTATTTCACAAATAGAAGAAAGAGATTGGCATCTCGATTTCGGCGTTCTCGGAAATAAGTTCGTTATGCAGTCGCTCGGAGCTGCCGGCGAAGGAAACGTAGGCCAGAGAATGATAGCGCAGAGAACGTTTCCCGGCTGTCAGAGATGGATAGATCTCGGTGCAACGACGCTGTGGGAGTGCTGGAACGGCACGGGATCGCACAATCACCATATGTTCTCGGATCTTTCGGCGTTTATGTATAAGTATATAGGCGGTATCTCTCCCGATGAAAACGAACCGGGATTTGCACACACTATTCTCCGCCCCGCTATCGATTGCGGAATGGAAAGCGCGTCTGCCGAACACGAGAGTATGTACGGCACGGTAAAATGCTATTGGGCAAACAGGGGCGGCGACGTAACGCTTAACATAAAAGTTCCGGTCGGCTGTCACGCCACGATCTATCTTCCGAGAAAATATGCCTGCAGACTTTATTCCGACGGAGCGCCTGCGGAAAAGCAGTTCCGCTTCCTTGAGACCGAAAAGGAATACAGCATAGAGCTTGAAAGCGGAGAATATTCGTTTTCAGCCGATATGAAATAAAAAGGAGGCAGCGATGGTTAAAATAATCCACACGGGCGACATTCACCTCGACGCGCCGTTTTCGCTTTACGATCCGCGAAAGGCACAGGCAAGAAAAAACGAGCTGAGAGGAGTTTTTTCATCGATAGTTGTTTACGCCAAGACCGAAAAAGCCGATATGGTGATAATCTCCGGCGACTTTTTCGATCACGGATATGTGACAAAAGAAACTCTTGCCCATATAAACGAACAGTTTTCCTCCGCTCCCGATTGCAAATTCGTAATAGCGCCGGGAAATCATGACTGCGCCGACGCAAAAAGCCCGTATAAAAAAGCGGTTTTTCCTCCGAACGTTTATATTTTTGAATCGGAGGAGCTTTCAAAATTTGAATTTCCCGACATAGGCGTTGATGTTTACGGCTGGGCGTTCACCTCTCCGCAAATGGACAAATGCCCGATAGAGCATTACGTTACGGTGAATCCCGAAAGAATAAATATTCTTGCCTGTCACGGCGATATGCTGACAAAAAACTCACATTCCTGTCCGATAACGACTGATGATATCGCGCGCAGCAACTGTGATTACGCGGCGCTCGGTCATATTCACGCAGGGACTGAGGTAAAGCGGGCAGGAAACACATATTATGCATACTGCGGCTGCCCGGAGGGGCGTTCGTTTGACGAATGCGGAACAAAGGGCGCGATAATCTGTACTTTTGAACGTCAGAGTGGCGGAATAATAAAAACCGACTTCAACTACAAACGCTTTTGCCGCAGACGATATGAAAAGCTTTCGATTGATATCACGGGCGCGGACGGTCAGAGCGCGGTAATAAATGCGATAAAAGCCGCAATGATAAAGAAAAACATCGGCTCGGACACGCTCCTGCGTGTTACGCTCACAGGTGCGGTATCTCCCGAAGCGCAGCTTTGCACCGAAAAAATAACGGAAAGCGATATAGGTGTATTTTATCTTGAGCTGCGCGACGAAACGCTTCCCGTGTTCTCAAGCGAGGCGCTGAAGGACGATCTTTCTCTTAAAGGAGCGCTGTTCCGCGAGCTTTTGCCGAAGCTTGAAAGCGACGATCCGGAAGTCCGCAAAACAGCGGCGGAAGCTCTGAGGTACGGTCTTGCAGCACTTTCGGGATCTGATGTTATTGATTTTTGAAATTTATAATTTATTTTGAAAAGAGGATATAATAATGAACAGAACAGAAAAGCTTGTAAAAGCGCTTCCCGGCGGTGTTGACGCTTTTATTACGACAAATGAAAAAACTTGTCTTTATCTTTCAAAATTTGCTTTTTCGGACGGAATGATCTTTCTTACAAAAAGCAAAGCTTATCTTTTTACGGATTTCCGTTATATAGAAGCGGCGGAGTCCGAAACGGAGGGCTTTGAGATATCGACAGGCAAACGCTTTGAAGAGATCCGCGATATAATCGCCGCAGAAGGCATAAAAACGGTCGGTTTTGAAGACGATCTTATGACGGTTTCCGAGCTTGAAAGCATAAAAAAGCAGCTTTCCGGTTGTGAGTTCTTCCCTGTCGGCAGCATTGTACGCGAAATAGCCGAACACAAGGACGCGGACGAGATAGAAAATATCATAGCGGCACAGAAGATAACGGACGAAGCATTTACAGCCGTTGTTTCGCTTATCCGCCCCGATATGACGGAGATCGACGTCGCTGCCGAAATCGAATATCAGATGAAAAAGCGCGGAGCTACTTGCCCCAGCTTTGAAACGATAGCTGTTTCCGGTACCAACTCGGCAAGACCGCACGGTGTTCCGAGAAACGTAACGCTTGAAAAAGGCTTCCTTACAATGGACTTCGGCTGTGTTTACAAGGGTTACTGCTCGGATATGACGAGAACCGTTGTTATAGGCAAGGCGGATGAAGAGATGAAACGTCTTTATAATACGGTTCTGCTTGCACAGACAACCGCAATAAACTCATTCAAAGAGGGAATGACGGGCAAGGAACTTGACAAGATTGCACGCGATATAATCGATAACGCAGGCTATAATGGCTGCTTCGGTCACGGACTCGGTCACGGCGTGGGAGTATATATTCACGAAAATCCGAGAGTATCTCCCGCAGGACTTACTCCGCTTACAAAAGGGCACGTTTTCACGGTCGAACCGGGCATTTATCTCAAAGGAAAATACGGCTGCCGCATAGAAGATATGATGATAGTAATGCCGGAAGGGCCCGTTGACATAACAAAAAGCAGAAAAGATATGCTTGAAATCTGTGTTTGATACAAATTTATGATAAAAAGTACTTGATATTTTCATAAAAATAAGGTAGAATATTGAGTGAAATTAAAACCAGTAATACTTTGGAGGTATATTTTTTATGGTAATAGCAGGCGATTTCAAAAACGGCATAACCTTTGAGATGGACGGTCAGGTGCTTCAGGTAATAGAATTCCAGCACGTTAAACCCGGAAAAGGCGCGGCTTTTGTTCGTACAAAGCTCAGAAACGTTATTACAGGTGCCGTTACGGAAACCACTTTCAACCCCACGGATAAATTCCCGCCGGCAGTTATCGATCGTCGCGATATGCAGTACAGCTACAATGACGGCGATCTCTACTACTTTATGGATATGGAAACGTTCGAAACTATCCCCGTTTCCAAGGACATGCTTCCCGACAGCTTCAAGTTTGTAAAGGAAGAAATGATGTGCAAGGTACTTTCCTACAAAGGAAACGTATTCAGCGTTGAACCGCCTATGTTCGTTGAGCTTGAGGTAGTTGCAACCGAGCCCGGCGTAAGAGGTAACACCGCTACCGGCGCATCCAAGCCCGCTACTCTTGAAACAGGCGCTACGATCAAGGTTCCGCTCTTTATAGACAACGGAACAAGACTCCGCATTGATACAAGAACAGGCGAGTACATCGAAAGAGCATAAATAAAATAATCGAAAGGACGCGAAAGCGCAGGGTGAACTTTTATGACGATAAGTGAAAAAGTTGCATATGTAAAAGGTCTTGCCGAAGGTCTCGGTGTTGACAAAGAAGAAAAAACAGGAAAGATAATTTCCGAAATGCTTGCAATCCTTTCCGACGTTGCCGACAAGCTTGACGGCGTTAAGGATGATTGCGAAAATCTTAAGCAGTATGTTGAAGAGATCGACGAGGATCTTGAAGTTCTCGAAGATGAGGTTTACGGCGACGGTGATTGCTGCTGCGACGACGATTGTTGTGATGACGATTGCTGCGATGATTACGAAGACGATGACTGCGGTTGCGGCTGTGGTTGCGAAGACGATGACGACTGTGACTGTTGCGACGGTTGCATAGTTACATGTCCTCACTGCGGCGTATGCCTTGAACTTGAGGAGCATGACGATCCCGAAAATCTCGTTTGCCCCAACTGTAAAAAGACATTTTCTCTTGACGAAGAGGAAGACGCACAGCAAAAAAATCATATTAAATAAACAGTAGCGGAAGCCGTCCGGAAGCGGACGGCTTTCTCTTCAAAAGGTGGAAATATGAAAAAATCAATAAAGCTGATATGCTTTCTTCTTGCAACTCTTATGGTTGCTTTTGTTTTCTGCGGCTGTAAAAAGAAAGGCATGCTTCTTGCCAAGTATGACGGCGGAGAAGTTTATTCAAATGACGAAGACGTCAAGGAATGGACAAAATATCTTACATCATATTATTACAGCTATATAGAAGAAGGCAAAATGACAAAGGACTATCTTGGAACATTGATAATCAAAACGATAGTCGCACAGCGTATAAGAGAAATAGAAGTTCAGAAACGCGGAATTGAAGTTACCGATGAAGCTGTTCAGAATATGTATGATTACAATAAAAAAGCATTTGACGAACAGTATAAAGGCGGTTTTGACGGAATGCTCAAAGATTCCGGTCTTTCAAAGAAGTTCTGGATGATGTTTGCAAGAAACGCCGTTATAGAACAGCTTATCGCAAATGATCTTGTGCTGAATAAGAATTTTACGGACGAAGAGCTTACCCAGTATTACGCAGATAACCTTTCAAAATATATAACAAATGCGGGATACACTTACACGGCATTGTTTATAGAAGTAAAAGATATCTCAAACGATACCGAATGGAGCGAGCAGAAGGCTGTTGCCGAAAAGTATATAGAAAGACTTCTTTCCGGCGAAGATTTTGACAAGGTAAAAGAGGAAATACTGAAGACATACAACGAAGAAAACGGATATAAGCAGACAGAGACATGGACAGGCGAAGGTCATGTTGGATTTGACGAGGTCTATAAGATAGATGATCTTGACAAAGCTCTTAAAGAGGTTGACGAAAAGTATTCCGATCGTGATCCAAAAGCCGATAAGAGTTCGGAAGCTTATTCCAAATATCTTCAGTATCTTGCAACATCGATGGCGTATACGCAAAGCTACGCTATGACAACTATAAAGGAAGGCGAAATATATGCTTCTCCCATCATTTCCCCGCTCGGATGGATGATCCTCCGCCTTGATAAGATTGCGGAAGAAACAGTATATCCTTCTCTCGATGAAATAAGACTTCAGCTTATTGCGGATTACAGCCAGGAGCTTCTTTCAAGCGGCGAGCTTATGAATAAGTTCAGTGACGAAATGGACGAGCTTTATCACGTTGAGATACAGTCGTTCTCGTTCAGCGATTAACAAATAAAAGCAAAAAGCCACCTTTCGAGGTGGCTTTTTAATTTGATTTTTGCCTGATTTTCTTTTCAAAGTACAAATCAAAAGGAGCAGAATACCCGCCCCTTTGAAAAAATAAAAAATTTACAGACTGATTATTGAAATTTCTTTTGCCTACTTTTCTTTTCAAAGAAAAGTAGGTTATTTGCAAAGTCTGATTATTGCTTCTGCAAATATTTTCGCATTTTGCTTCATGCGCTCGGCTGAAATAAATTCGCCGGCTGAATGAATTTTACAGTCCTCGCCGGGAAATTCCGCACCGAAAGCAACACCGCCTTCTATATCGTGAACATACGTGCCGCCGCCGATAGCTATGCATCCGCTGCGCGCGCCGGTTACATCTTCATAAACCTTGCTCAGGGTTTTTACAAACTCAGAGTCTGCGGATGTCTCGTGAGGTTCAACACCCGAAAAATCGGAAAGCTCCATGTTTTTTGCAGCGAAAGCTTTTTCAAGTCCTGTTTTTACTCTTTCAACAGAACGACAGAGAGGAAAACGTATGTCAAACTTGCCTGTGAGTGTGCCTTTTGAGTATGAAAGAATACTCAAAACTTCCGTAAGTGCGCCGGATTTTTCATCGGATGCAGCAATTTTGAGCGACTTTCCGTCCGTTTCGCCGAACGGGAAAAGCGCGGAAAGACTGCGGAACATGACGGTCGATTCATCGTCGCCGTAAAGTCTGCCGAGCATTGAACAAAGTCCCGTTACCGCGTTTATTCCCTCTGCCGGAGTTGAGGCGTGAGCGCTCTTCCCCTTTACGGTTATTACGGTTTTGTCGCCATCCTTTTTGAATGTAACAAGCTGACCTATCCCTGCGTTTTTAGCCGCAAGAGTAAGTTCAATATCCGAAAATCCGACAACTGTGGCAGAAGCACTTTCCGGAACGGCATTTATAACAGTGCCGCCTGTGGCTGAAATTACCGATTTTGTTCCTCCGACAGCACATTTTGCGGATATTTCGCCGCGTATCATACCTTTTTCTATGTTTATAACGGGATAACTGCCGTCCGGAGTGAAAACATTCGGAGGAAGTTTTGCCTGCTTTTTATACCATGCAAGATCCGATGATCCGTTCTCTTCATCGGTGCCAACAATAAAACGCACGTTTTTGGAAAGCTTTATTCCGCAGTCTTTTATGGCTTTCATTGCATAAAGCACACAAACCGCAGGACCTTTATCATCCATCGTACCTCTGCCGTAAAGCTTACCGCCCGACATAAACATTGAAAACGGGGGAGTTTTCCAGCCGTCGCCGGCAGGAACAACGTCAAGATGACAAAGTATTCCCAGCGAAGGCTCGCCGTCCGGATAAAAATCTATCGTGCCGACTCTGTTTTTATGATTTTCGGTTCTGAACCCAAACGACGACGCAATATTAAGCATTTTATCAAGTACTTTTGCACATTCTTCGCCATAGGGTTTTCCGGGTACGGCTTTGCCCTTTACGCTCGGAATTGCCACAAGCTCTGAAAGGGTGCCTATCATTTTCGTAAGATTGGCGTCTACATAATTATATATTTCTGCGTTCATAGAGGTTCTCCTTCCCTATAAATTCGTTTTTTATTATTATATCATATGTTTCCGTGTTTTTCGATATAAAATTATTAAATTTTTAATTTTCACTTCAAAAAGCCGCCCCGAAAGGCGGCTTTTTATATTTATTCTATTATTGTTCCGTCTGCATTGAAAACGGGGAGAACCTGAAGATATTTGATATCGTCGCGCTTTGCTGCGTCGCCTTCGGCAAGAACGCAAAGCTTTCCTACAATGTTTCCGCCGGCTTTGGTAACAAGCTCTTCGAGCGCACGAAGCGATTCACCTGTGCTTACAACGTCGTCAACAATAAGAACTCTTTTGCCTTTCATAGCCGCAGCGTCCTCGCCGTCGAGGTAGAGAGTCTGAGATGTGGCATGAGTTATTGATTTTACTTCTGTCGAGAAGATGTCGCGCATATAAAGTTTGGGAGTCTTTCTCGCAAGAAGGTAGTTATCGGCATTTGACTGACGAGCCATTTCATAAACAAGCGGAATTCCCTTGCTTTCGGCGGTTATCATTATATCATGCTCGGGTGCGAGCTTAAGCAATTCGGTTGCAGCGGCTTTTGTTATTTCAACATCGCCGAACATTATAAAAGCACCGATATAAAGCGAGTCGTTTACACGACAAAGCGGAAGCTTGCGGCGAAGTCCCGCAATTTCTATTTCATAATACATTGCAATATCCTCCCTTTTACGAACGGATCGTTACGCCGAGCTTGTGTTCGAGCGCACCGAGTATTTTCTTTGTGGCTTTGTCGGCTTCGTCAACCGTGAGCGTGTGGTCGGCAGCACGAAGCATTACGGAGAAGCTTACGCTCTTTTTGCCTTCGGGAAGCTGACTTCCTCTGTAAACGTCGAAAAGCGTAATGCTTTCGAGAATCTTTACGCCGCAGGAGGACATTGCTTCTTCAAGCGTGCCGACTTCAACATCTTCGTCACATACGAGCGAGAAGTCGCGGCTGACAGCCGGAAACTTGGGAAGAGGCTTGTAGCTCTTTTCAAGATTTGCATGCTCCCAAATATAGCCGAGATCAAGCTCCGCAACATAAACAGGACACGAGAAAGTATAATTTTCAAGCGTTACGGGATGAATTTCGCCGAATATACCGAGGTTTGTTCCGTCAGAAAGGACGATGCTTGCACAGCGACCGGGATGGAATGTGGGATCTGTCGATACGGCAACGTATTTTGCGTTGTCGATTCCCGCATAGCGGAGGATTTCTTCGCAAATTCCCTTTATGCGGGAGAACGAGCCTGTGCCGTAAAATCCTACCGTAACCTTGATTCTTTCGTCGGGAAGAGTACCTTCAAGGCCGTGAATATTTGTCACTATTCCCTCTCTGGGGATGAATACCTTAGCCATTTCAAAGAGAGAAGCCGAAGGATTTGATCTGTTGTAGTTGAGCTCAAGCGTTTCGAGTATCGAAGGGATAGACGTCGTGCGGAGCGTTTTTGTATCTTCGCCGAAGGGGTTTGATATTTCAACCGATTTTCTTCTGGGATCGCTTTCTGCCATGCCTGCTTTTGTATAAATTCTTGCAGGTATAAAGGTAAACGTGCATATCTCGTCGAGACCGAGCGCGCAAAGGTGATCGGAAAGTCCCTCACGGAATTTAACGTCTTTGGGAAGTCCGCCCTGCGTCATCTGGGCAACGATAGAGCTTGAAGCTATTTTGTTGTAGCCGTAAATACGAACTACTTCTTCCGCTACGTCGTTCATGCAACGAACGTCGTCACGGAAGGAAGGAACTATAACTTTTCCGTCCTCAATTTCAAAACAAAGCGAACGGAGGATATCCTTCATATTGTCGGGAGAAAGGAATATTCCGAGAAAACGGTTTATTCTTTCGGGTTCAAAAGGAACTGTGTAGACGGGTTTCTTTTCGGGATAAACGTCTATTGTGCCTCCTACAACCTCGCCTGCGCCGAGAAGCTCGACAAGCTCACAGGCGCGCTGAAGAGCGGGCATGCAGTTTTCACAGTCAAGACCTTTTTCAAAACGGGCGGAGCTTTCTGTTCTCATGCCGAGCTTTTTCGCTGTAATACGGACAGAAGCGCCGTCAAAGCAGGCGGATTCAAATACAACGGTTGCCGTAGAGTCTGTGATCTCACTGTTTTCGCCGCCCATAACGCCGGCAATGCCTACGGGGCGATCCTTGTCCGCAATGACAAGCATATCGGGCGTAAGTGCTCTTTCCTGGCTGTCAAGTGTGCGGAAGATTTCTCCGTCGCCCGCTTCGCGGACAATTATCCGGTTTCCATCGAGGCATGAATAGTCGAATGCGTGCATCGGCTGACCGTATTCTATCATAACGTAGTTTGTGATATCTACGATGTTGTTTATCGGTCTTACGCCTGCCGCACGCAGACGCATACGAAGCCACAGCGGCGAGGGAGCTATTTTTACGTTTTTAACGACTCTTGCACAATAACGTGAGCATTTTTTGCTGTCCACAGACACACTTACATAGTCGCGGACATCGCCGTCCGAGCCTTTTACCTTCGGAGCGGGAATGTTTGCCTGGCGCTTGAAGGTTGCAGCAGCTTCCCTTGCCAGACCTATTACGGAAAGACAGTCGGGACGGTTTGGTGTTATTTCAAATTCGACTGCCGTATCGTTCAGTCGGAGAACGTCGTTTATATCGTCGCCGGGCTTGCAGGGATAATTATCGTTGAGAATAAGAATTCCGTCTGTCGGAGCGCCGGGCATATCGTGAAGATCGAGTCCGAGTTCTTCTATCGAGCAGAACATTCCTTCGCTTACCGCGCCGCGAAGCTTGCCCGTCTTTATTTCCACGCCGTGTGCAAGCTTTGCAACAACTTTTTCTCCTGCGGGAGAAACGGCAACGGGAACGAGTGCGCCTTCGAACACGTTCTTTGCCGCTGTTACTATCTGAAGGCTTCTGTCTCCGAAGTCTACCTGGCAGATAACGAGTCTTTCGGCGTCGGGGTGCTGTTCGATTTTCGTTATAAGTCCGACGCGGACGTTTTCGATTTCTTTTCCGAGTTCTTCATAGGTTTCCACCTTTGAGCCGGAAACCGTCATATCCTCGCAGAAGGTTTTTATGTCTATATCGCTTACGTCGATGAAATCGCGAAGCCAATTGAGTGAAAGTATCATCTGTTAATCCTCCTTATCAGAATTGAGAAAGGAATCTCACGTCATTTTCGTAGAGCATTCGCATATCGTCTATACCGAGTCGGCAAAGAGCAACTCTTTCAATGCCCATTCCGAAAGCGAATCCGGAGTAAACTTCGGGGTCTATGCCGCAGTTTGAAAGTACGAACGGGTGAACCATTCCCGCGCCGAGAATTTCTATCCAGCCTTCGCCCTTGCAGAGACGGCATCCCTTGCCGCCGCATTCCCAACAGGAGACGTCAACCTCTGCGGAAGGCTCCGTGAACGGGAAATGATGAGGACGGAAACGTATTTTTGTGTCCTCGCCGAACATTTTCTTTGCAAAAAGCTCAAGCACGCCTTTAAGATCGCCCATGGTGATTCCCTTGTCAACGACAAGTCCCTCGCACTGATGGAATATAGGTGAGTGAGTTGCGTCGGCGGGGTCGGCACGATAAACTCTTCCGGGAGAGATGACTCTTATCGGGGGCTTTGTATTTTCCATTGTTCTTACCTGAACGGGAGATGTCTGTGAACGGAGCAGAATGTTGTCCGTTATATAGAATGTATCCTGTGTATCGCGTGCCGGATGGTTTTTGGGGAGGTTGAGTGCTTCAAAGTTGTAATAGTCGTATTCCACCTCGGGACCTTCGACAACCGAAAAGCCCATTCCTATGAATATTTCGCGTATAAGCGCTTCTGTCTGCGCCAGCGGATGACGCTTTCCCGTTGAAAGGTCGTCGCCGGGAATGGTTACGTCGATTTTTTCTGATTTAAGTTTGGCTTCGAGTGCCGATTTCTTTTCGCGTTCTGCCTTTTCGGCGATTGCCGCTTCAATCTTCTCTCTTACTTCGTTTACAAGCTGACCCATTTTCGGTCTTTCTTCGGGAGCGACGGCACCCATTCCGCGAAGCACGGAGGTAAGCTCGCCCTTTTTACCGAGAAAACGAATTCGGATAGATTCCGAGCTTTCGTCGCCGTTAAGCGCAGAAAGCGCGTCCTGCCTGATTTTTTCAAGTAGTTCTTTCATATAAAAAGTCCTTTCAAAATATTTACGTTTGCAAAAAAATAAGCTCCGCCCCACAAGAAAGGGACGAAGCAACAGCTCCGCGGTACCACCCACGATTTCCGCCTTCCGGGCGGACGCTTTATAAGTCCGTTAACGGAGACAAACCGTTTTCCGCTACTTTTTATTTCACGGAAAAAGCTCCGAAGCGAAAGGCAGATCTGCGTCGCGGTGCGCCGCTTTCAGCCTCGTCGGACGCTCTCTGTAACCGTTTATACGCAAAAAGCCGCTTCATCACAGCCTTTTATAATGGTGTTTACTCTATCAGTATACCACAAAAATCCCACAATTCAAGGTTTTCGTGAAAAAAACCGTCTTTTTTCGGTGTTTTGTGTCTGTGATGCGGGAAAAAGTGTATCTTCTCCGCTTTTGCGGAGAAGATACACGCTGATTTTCAGTTAAGTGAGATATACGTTATTATAACGCCTGCAATTATTATTGCCACTGTCCCGAGCACTATCGAAAGCAATCCGTGTTCTTCTTCTTTGTACTGTTTTTCCGCACGGAAAAGCATCTCCTCCGGAATATAGAAGCGCGTGTTTTCGTCAACCGTTACCGCCGGTTTCTTTTTGCTGCTTCCCTTCGGAGCTTCCTGCGCACCCGCAATGAATATAATTCTTTGCAGCGCCGCGGAACGCTTATAGTGCGAGATCGCACTGACGTTATAATCCTGCTCTATTTCGGCTAAGGTTTTTGCCGTTTCTTCTGAGGTTGCGCCCGACGATATTATCGCGCGGACGAATGCGCCTATTATTTTCTTGTTGTAGAAAATAATTATCCACGATATTATAACCCCGAAGATGAGCGTCCATAAAACGAACTGAAAGGTGAGCTTTCCGTCGCCGGATGTTCTTACCGAGTCAAATAATCTTAAAAAACCGTTCATATCAGCCTATTCTGTCTGTTCCCACATACTTGCGGAGTACTTCGGGAACGGTTACGCTGCCGTCGGCGTTTTGGTTCTGTTCAACAAGCGCGGGAAGTATGCGGCTTGTCGCAAGTCCCGAACCGTTGAGAGTATGGCAGAATTCTATCTTGCCGCTGTCCTCGCGTTTGAAACGGATAGCTCCGCGACGAGCCTGATAGTCACGTGCATTTGAAACAGAGCTTACTTCTTTGTAGCCGTTCATTGAAGGTATCTGAATTTCTATATCATATGTGCGCGCCATAGATGCGGAGCAGTCTCCTGCCGCAAGCTTTACTGTACGGAAGTGGAAGCCGAGTCCCTTTACAAGGCCTTCTGCGCAGGATACAAGCTCTTCAAAGGCTCTGTCGCTGTCTTCGGGAAGCGTGTACTGAACCATTTCAACCTTGTTGAACTGATGTCCGCGAACCATTCCGCGTTCGTCTGCACGATAGCTGCCTGCTTCTCTGCGGAAGCAAGGTGTATAGCTTATATATTTTTTGGGAAGCTCGGATTCTTTCAGAATTTCGTCACGATGGAGCGAAACAAGTGCGGTTTCGGCTGTGGGGAGCATGAAACGACGGCGTTCGTCCTCGGCAATGTCGAGCCAATAAACCTCGTCTTCAAACTTCGGGAACTGACCTGCCGTAAGACCGCATTCGTAACCGAGCATATGAGGCACAAGAACAAGCTCAAAGCCGTTGCTGAGATGTGTGTCGATAAAATAGTTAAGTAGCGCCCATTCAAGTCTTGCGCCCATTCCGCGATAGATCCAGAAGCCGTTTCCGGAGAGCTTTACGCCGCGAGGATAGTCGATAAGTCCGAGATTTGTGCAAAGATCGACGTGATTTTTCGGCTCAAAGTCGAATTTTCTCGGCTCGCCGAAGTAATAAAGGGGCTGATTGTTTTCTTTTCCGCCGGGAACAACGTCGGGATCGGGCAGATTCGGGAATGAAAGCATAATAGAATTATATTCGGTTTCAACCTGTTTGAGTTCTTCTTCCTGCTCCTTGACCTTTGCGCCGAGTTCTTTCATCTGCGCAAAGATAGGTGCGCAGTCTTTTCCCTCTTTTTTGTAGATGGGAACAAGCTTTGTGGTCTTGTTCTGCTCGGCTTTGAGCGATTCGCTGGACGCGATAAGCTCGCGGCGTTTTGCGTCAAGCTCTATAACGCGGCAGATGTCCGCTTCAGCCTCTTTGCCTTTTGCGCGAAGGCGATCTATAACGCTTTGCGGGTTTTCCTTTATAAGTTTTATGTCAAGCATTTTATTTATATCCTTTCTTTGATTGGCTTATATTTATTCTCTCCACATTATCTCGGATTCTTCGTAGAATTTCTTGTATGATTTGCGCGCTTTCGGCGGCGCTTCTGCCGTCGATACATATTTCCGCTTTTTATCGTCGAATTTGTACCATTTCGGGTTCTTCATAAAATAAGGTTTGGGCTGTGTCATATCTTAAAGAGAATTTACAAAATCATCGCCGCAAAGCAGACGAAGCACTGTTTCAAGGTCATTGTTGTCAGAAAAGCCTATCGTTATACTGCTTTTTGCGCCGTTTTGTTTGATTTTTACTGTTCTGCCGATTTTATCCTGTATCGCCGTTTCAAGCGCTCTTGTGTAATCTATCGGAGGAAGCTCCTTTTCGGGCTTCGGCTGAGCGCAAAGCTGTTTTACCAGCTTTTCCGTTTCTCTTACGGAAAGCTCACTGTCGGCGACCTTTTGCGCGGCTTCTGCAAGCTTTTTTGCGTCCTTTAATCCCAAAAGGACTTTTGCGTGACCTGCGGAAAGCTTCCCTGCCGCAAGCAATGCAAGCGCCACGTCCGGAAGGTCGAGAAGTCTGAGCGCATTTGTTACGGAGCTTCGGCTCTTCCCTATCTGCTCAGCTACTTCTTCCTGCGTAAGCCCGTACTGTTCTATAAGCGCGGCATATGCCTGAGCTTCTTCTACAGGATTCAGGTCCGAACGCTGAATATTTTCAACAAGTGCTATTTCTGCGGCTTTTTTGTCGTCGGCGCTGATTATTATCACGGGAATTTCGGAAAGCCCCGCCATTCTTGCGGCGCGCCAACGTCTTTCTCCTGCGATAATAATATATCTGTCCCCTGCTTGCCTTACCGTTATCGGTGAAATTACCCCGTATTTTACTATGGAATCCGACAGGGCTTCAAGCTCTTCCTGCTGAAAAACCTTTCGCGGCTGATTCTTGTTCGGTTCAACGTCGTTTATTCTCACCGAAGAAATGCTGTCACCGGATGAGTAATCGCTGTCAACAAGAATGGCGTCAAGTCCTCTGCCGAGCCCCGTCAGCTTTGGTTTTGCCATGTGATTTCCCCTTTCTATGTTCTTTCAAGAAGCTCTTTTACTATATCATCGTAAGCCGAGCTTCCTTTTGAATATTTATCGTAATACTGTATCGGCATTCCGAAGCTCGGTGCTTCGCAAAGCCTTACATTGCGTGATACAGGCGCGGAAAACAACTTGTCCGCATAATGTTTTTTCAGCTCGTCCAGCACCTGCACGGAAAGATTCAATCTTCCATTGTGCATTGTTATAAGAATTCCCGTAAGCGAAAGCTGCGGATTGTACAACCTTTTTACCTGTTTTACGGTCGTAAGTATCTGTGTAAGTCCTTCAAGCGAAAAATATTCGCATTGCATCGGGACAATAACCCCGTCGCTTGCCGTCAGTGCGTTTATTGTGAGCATTCCGAGTGATGGCGGACAATCTATGAAAATATAATCAAAGTCATTTTTTGCGCTTTCGAGCGCATTTTTCAATCTGAAAGCGCGATCGTCGAGGTCGGCAAGCTCAAGTTCTGCCGCTGCGAGCGGCATGCTCGAGGGAAGTACGGAAAGATTTTCAAAATCAGTCTTTATTATGGCGTCTTCCGCGCGCGCTCTGCCTATAAGTATATCGTAAGTTGTCGCTCCTATGCGTGATTTTCTTATTCCTACGCCGCTTGAGGCGTTGCCCTGAGGGTCACAGTCGAGCAAAAGCGTTTTTTTGCCTTTAAGTCCTGTGCCTGCGGCGATATTTATGGCTGACGTGGTTTTTCCTACGCCGCCTTTTTGGTTTGCAAACGATATTATTTTCGCCATAGGCGCTGCTCCTTTGCTTTTTCGTTCAATGTAAAAAGTATATCACTTTGAAGGCTTAAAGTCAAGTATAATCGGGAAAAACGTATTCTTAAACAGACAGTGACAGAAGAAAAATGTCCATATTTTTCTTAAAATAAAAATGTTCCACGTGGAACGTTGCGCTTTGTCTGCGCCCGTAGGTTCCACGTGGAACATTTCCGCCATACGCTATATAGGAGGAGATTTGGGTACGGTGATGATCAGAACGGTTTGCCCGCCGTCGTCTCTTGTTCCGCACGATACCGGAATTCCGCTTTGTTTCATCAAATCCACTGCATGATACACGGAATTGAAGAAAAAGCGGGAATCCTTTATCGCTATTTTGCTTTTCGGCGGCGGAGAGGCACCGCCGAAAGTATTTGCGGATGTCGGGACGACGCACGGCTTTGCCGACATCTCTTCCGAAGCGCGGCACTCCGGCAAGTGACGCGGATATTCTTCGGAAATTATGCACGGAAGCCGTTTCAGACCGGCAATAAGTGCGGCACGGAAGATTTTTTCGCCCGAAATAAGCATAAACTTATTTTTAAGTTCAGGTATTTCGGCGGCGGTTATCGGAAATCCGATTCCGTGCCGTAAAAATCCCCGCGCGATGACGCAAAGCTCTGCGTCGTCATATTTTCCCGGCTTTCGGAGGGGGTCGGGATAAATATCTGAGAGCTTTATAAGCCTTACGTCTCTTGCTTCGGAAGGGAGTTCCGCATTTGACGCGGCTTTCTTTTCGCGCGAAGGCTTGTCCATTCGTATCACCTCCATATGCTGATAATATCACGGATAAAAACAAAAAACACGAAAAACACGCCGTCGAAGCGTTGTTTTTCGTGCCGATATGTTGAAATGACCGCCGTATCAGAGCGGATTTTTTGTTATTTGCGCATATCTTCGCGGATAAATGTCCGAAGTTTTTGAAATTTTTTCTATGATCAGAATGTGTCTGTCCGATGAGGCGACACCTTCGGATGTGATTTCTTTAAGCTGAATGAATTTGTCTTCCGAGACTTTTCCGCCAAGCGTTTTTATTGCTGAAAACGATGCCGAAAGTTCTTCCGAACCGTTTTTTCCTTTAAGTGCACAGAAAACTCCGCCTGTGCGGACAAACGGCAGGCAAAGCTCGGAAAGTACGGGCATTGCGGCGACGGCGCGAGCTACTGCAATATCAAATCGCTCGCGATACTTTTTGTTTTTTGAAAGCTCTTCCGCACGCCCCGATATGACTTTCAGATTTCTAAGTCCGATGGCAGACGCACATTCTGCCACGAAATCGGTTTTCTTTGCGGTCGAATCCATGGCAAGCACGGATATATCCGGTCGGATGATCGCGTAAGCCAGCGCAAGGATTCCGCCGCCTGTCCCTACGTCAAGCAGGGAAGCGTTGCCCGGAATAAATTCCGCAGCGGTGAGAGCGTCTGCCCAATGGCGTGAGACAAATTCGTTTTCCGAGCATATTGCGGTAAGGTTCATAACCTTGTTTTTTTCAAGTATTATATTTGTTGCATTGAACAATTGTTCTTTTTGATTTTCCCGCAACCGCAACGACAATTCATTTATGGCAAACGTTTGTTCGAGCGCGGTAAAAAAGGTGTCGCGATTCATTTTTTATCCTCCGAATTCGGATATCTGCGTCGGTCGCCCGATATTGAATCAAGGTAAATAAGCAGTACGGCGATGTCCGCAGGGCTTACGCCCGATATTCTGGACGCTTCACCTATACTTTGCGGCTTGTGAAGATCGAGCTTCTGTGCCGCTTCCGTGCTTAGACCTCTTATATGGATGAAATCCGTTCCTTCCGGGAGCAGACGTTTTTCAAGTTTTTCAAATTTTTCGGCTTCCGCAAGCTGTTTTTTGATGTAACCGTCGTATTTTATGTCGGTTACCGCCGTGAAAACGACCTCATCGGGAAGAACGGGACGGTCTTTGTCTACGGGGGCGAGCATTTCGTATGTCACGGTCGGACGTCTTATCGCTTCGGCAAGGCGCAGACCGGTTTTTACGGGTGTTTCTCCGGCGCTTTCAAGAATTGCGTTAAGCTCAGGAGTGGGAGAAAGCACGGTGCGGTTCAGTCTTTCTTCTTCTTTGTCGATGAGTGCTTGCTTTTCCTTGAATTTTTCGTATCTTTCCTTACTGATAAGCCCGATTTTATAGCCGATTTCGGTAAGACGCTTGTCTGCATTGTCCTGACGGAGAAGCAGACGAAATTCGGAACGCGAAGTCATCATTCTGTAAGGCTCGTTTGTGCCTTTTACCACAAGATCGTCTATAAGCGTGCCGATATATGAGCTGTGGCGGGGAAGAGTAATCATTTCCTTGCCTTTTACGGACAGCGCCGCATTTATTCCGGCGATAAGTCCCTGAGCGGCAGCCTCCTCGTAGCCGGAGGTACCGTTGAACTGTCCGGCGCCGAAAAGTCCGTCCACAGCTTTGAATTTTAATGTATGAGACAATTGCGTTGGATCAATGCAGTCATATTCTATGGCATAGGCGTTGCGCATGGTTTCCGCATGCTCAAACCCCTTCATGGAGCGGAGCATCATAAGCTGGACGTCCGCCGGCATTGATGAGGAAAATCCTTGCAGATACATCTCTCCCGTGCCGTCGCCGGTAGGCTCTACAAACAGCTGATGACGCGTTTTATCGGGAAAACGAACGACTTTATCCTCAATGCTGGGGCAATAACGCGGGCCTATACCCTTTATTTCGCCGCTGTAAAGCGGAGAGCGGTGAATATTTTCTCTTATTATACGATGAGTTTCTTCATTTGTGTATGCAATATAGCAGGGAAGATTAGGGCGTGATGACATCACTGATGGATCTGTATCCGCACTGTACGGTTTCATTATTTTTTCGCCGTCCTGACGTTCCAGCACGGAAAAATCAATGCTTTTTGCGTCAAGACGGGGAGGAGTGCCCGTTTTGAAACGCAGAAAGTGCAAGCCGAGCTTTTTAAGCGATTCCGTAAGTCCTACTGCGGCGTGCATTCCGTCAGGACCTGATGAGTACATAACTTCGCCGATGATAACGCGCGAATCGAGATAAGTACCGGAGCAGATTACGGCGGCTTTTACGTTCCAGACGCCGGAAAGCCTTGTCACCACCGAGCAAACGGAGGGTATGCCGTTTTTATCTTCGGTGCGTACTTCGCGGATTTCCGCCTGAACGAGACGAAGATTATCCGTGTGTTCGATTGTTTTTTTCATCACGCTCTGATAAAGTCGTCTGTCTGCCTGAATACGTTTTGACTGTACCGCAGGTCCTTTGCTTGAATTGAGGACTCTGTCCTGAAGCATGACTTTGTCGGCAGCTCTGCCCATTTCTCCGCCCAAAGCGTCTATTTCAAACACAAGCTGACCTTTTCCCGTGCCGCCTATCGACGGGTTGCACGGCATATTTGCCACAGCGTCGTTTGATATTGTGAAAAGCACGGTGTCGCAACCGAGTCTGGCGCAGGCAAGCGCCGCTTCAACGCCGGCGTGCCCCGCTCCTATTACGGCCACATCCGCCGTTCCTGCAAGATATTCCATAAAAAGAAGTCCTTTATTTGTGATATTTTCCGCCTGCCGCTATGTTTTCTGCGCGATATATCTGTTCAAGCAGGAGTACGCGCGCCATGCGGTGGGTAAAGGTCATTTTTGAAAGTGAAAGCTTGAAATTGCATACGTTTTTCACTTCCGGCGAAAGCCCGAACGCTCCGCCGATTATAAACGAAAGCTGTGAAAAGCCTGCGTTTTCCGCGTCTTTTATCATTACGGAAAGCTCTTCCGAAGAGATTTGTTTTCCCTCGACGCAGAGAGCGATTTTTTTGCTTTTTGACGGCAGAACGGCGAGTATCCGTTCGCCTTCTTTTTTGATTGCGGCATCTATCTGCGCCTGCGACGGCTCATCCGGAAGTTTTTCCTCACGCAGTTCGGTGCAGACAAGCCTGCAATACGCCGAAAGACGTTTTTCGTATTCCGCAGCTGCTGCAAGAAGATAATTTTCTCTGATGTTGCCTACATAAATAAGATTTATAGTTGTCATTTTATTATAAGCTCCGAAATTTCGGCGGGAGCCGCCGCCGACACCGTCACGCCGGAATTTTCTCCGAGCGCGGATCTTACCGTGTCGAGCGCAAGCGACGGCGTATTGTTTTCTTTTGAAAGATGACTGAGCAGAAAGCCGGTTGTTCCGCTTTCCGCGAGGGAATATATAAGCTCTGCCGCCGCGTCGTTTGAAAGATGTCCGCAATCGGAAAGCACACGCTGCTTCAGCGGATACGGATAAGGTCCGCACAGGAGCATGTTTATGTCATGGTTGGCTTCGATAACCGACGCATTGCAACCCGAGAGCGCTTCGCAAACGGACGGCATTATACAGCCCATATCTGTTGCAAAGCCTATTTTTACATCGCCGGATTCCAGCGTATAGCCTACGGATGCGGCGCTGTCGTGCGGAGTGGCAAAAGCACGGACGGAAATATCGCCGACTTTTATTTCAAAATCTCCGCGATAAAGATACAGCTCGCGCAAAAGAGCAGAGGAGGGATCCTTTATCAGCGCGCGGGCGGAAAGCTCCTCCATGTGTGTGGGGATATGATAGTTTTTTGCAATTACTTCAAGCCCTTTTGTGTGGTCAATATGTTCGTGAGTCACAAGTATCGCACTTATGTCCGAAAGCGAAAAGCCCAGCGATTGCAAGGCTTTTTCGGCACATCTTGCGCTTACCCCGCAATCTATGAGAAGGCGCGTGCTTTCGGTATGTACAAAGAAGCAGTTTCCCGACGATCCAGAAAAAAGAGAGTATGCTTTCAAGACGAAAATCCCTTCTTTACAGCTTCAAACCACCACGATGCGATCTCGCAGAAGAGAGGGAAAATTACTGCAATCATTATAAATGAAAGCACTTTCACGGCTTTTCTGCGCTTCGGAACGCTGCGGAGAAAAGCTTCTTTTCTTTCGGCGCTCCATGAATCGGGAAGATCGAGCTCGGTGGGATCGACGCCTCGCTGCATGCCTGCGTTTATTATCACTATCGCACAGACGAGCAAAGCCACGACGATTGTGTATATTTCTATTACGGGAATATATATCTGTCTGCCGGCATTTTCGGAAAGTCTGACCGAAAGCTCGGTAAGCCCGAAGTAAATGACGGTTGAAAGTATTATCGCGCCGATAAGCGCGAATATTTTTTTGTAATTTATCGGCTTTCTCGCCGGTTTTTCGGGAAGAGACTGCCTGTTTTTCTTTTTGTTTGACATCAGTACACCTTTACTGCGCCCATCGGGCGGATCATAAGTTTTGTTGCACATCCTGCGCCGAACGCACATTCCATAGCGCGGACAAATGCGGCTTCTTTATCTGCGGGCACGAATACCTGCGCCGTGCCGGCGAAGCCTCCGCCGTGAACACGACACGCGCCGTCTCCGTTCATAACGCTTTCGGCTATTGCGCAGGCAAGTCCTATGCCTTGCTCGTCCGGAGCTTTTACCGAATAGTAGTTTTGCAGAAGCATAGCTGAGGAACGTCCCGATTCGTTTATAACGGATAAAAATCCCTTTATATCGCCGGAAGCTATGTAAGATGATATTTGTTTTACTCTTTCGTTTTCGCGCACGAAATGAAGCGCGCGCAGAAGCGCTCTGTCTCCGAGATCCTCTCTTATGGCTTTTGCGCTTTCGACGAGTTCGTCTTCGGTTATTCCGCAAAGCACCTCTTTGCCGAAAAACTTAGCTACCGCCTTCATTTCAGCAGGAACGGAGGCGTAATCGTCGTTGAGGTCCGCATGGCTTCCGCCCGTGTTTACGATATAAAGCGAATAGCCGTACTTTTCCGGTGAAAATTCTATTCTTTCCGTTACGGGATTCTTTGGGTCGGCGAAGTCTATATGAACAAAGCCGCCTGCGGCACAGGCTATCTGGTCCATCAGACCGCAGGGCTTGCCGAAGAATTTGTTTTCGGCATACTGCGAAATGATCGATATCTGTGTGAAATCGAACTTTCCGTCGTTATAAAGGTGGTTTTCTATCGTGCCTATCATATCTTCAAATGCGGCAGACGACGAAAGCCCGCTGCCTTTGAGTATTTTTGATGTTGTATAGGCGCAGAAGCCGCCCGCTTTGCCGCCGCTGCCGATAATTCCGTCGCAAACGCCGCGAATAAGTGCAGATGAACGGAACTTTTCGTTTTCCTGCGGCTCAAGCGACGAAATATCGACTATGTCTTCGTTAAAGCCTTCGCTTTTTACTCTTATGATTGTGCCGTCCGCTTTTTTCGCAACGGCGATTATGTCAAGATCGATAGATGCCGCTACCACCTGACCGTGATTGTGGTCTGTGTGATTTCCGCATATTTCGCTTCTTCCCGCAACGGAGAATACCGAAAACTCATCGGTTTCGCCGTAAAGCGCAAAAAACGCTTCGACGGCGTCCGCATAACGTTTTTCCGCAGCGTCCGCATCGGGATACATTGCCGAAAGCGCGGGCTTTATTTTTTCAGAAAATTTATTTTTTTCGAACATATGGGATTCTACCTGCTTTTTCTTGTGTTATGCAGATATTATATCACCGCACGGAGCAAGTTTCAATTATTTTTCGGAAAAACCTCTTTACTTCCGTTAAAAATAATGGTAGAATTCAATATAAGGGTGAAATTTACGTTAAATGTTGAGGAGGAAAGCAAATGCTTGACAGTGTGGACAAGAAAATACTTGCTTGCCTGAGTGAAAATTCCAGAATGAACGCATCCGCAATAGGAGCGCGGATAAATATGTCGGTGTCTGCGGTGATAGAGCGTATAAAGCGACTTGAATCTACAGGAATAATAAAAAGTTATACCGTAATACTCGATCCGTCAAAAATAGGAAGAGATCTTCTCGCGTTTATCGATGTAAGTACGGACTATCTTCCGGGAGTAAGCGCTACGGGCGCTATGGACGAATTTGCCGCCGAACATCCGGAGGTAATGGAATGCCACGTTGTTACCGGCAACAGCGATTTTCTTCTTAAAGTTTGTACGGATACCACAAAATCGCTCGAAAAGCTGCTCGATGAGCTGAAACGCGTAAAGGGTGTTTCGTCAACGAGAACATCGATAGTTATGTCAAGTGTAAAAAACCGCGTTTCGCCTGTCGATCCCGACGACGAAAAGCTTTGATATGACAAAAATCAAGAGGCTCACGCAAATGCGTGAGCTTTTTTGGCGTAAAATGTCATAATAAATAGAAATTAAAACTGTTCAATATATGCAAAATCGCTTGACAGGAAACAATAATATAATGTATAATAATACTTGTATAGTGATAAAAATGCGTTTTTATCAGTTAAACCGGACTTGATTCATTGATATCGCTTACATATATTAAAAAACACTGCAAGGAGGTGCGAAAATAATTTGGATAATCTGACAACTTATCTTATAGCCGCCGCTGTCGGTCTGGCAGTCGGGCTTATCGTTTTCTTTGTTTCAACGCTTATTACAAAAAAGAAAACCGAAAAAGCAAAAGCGTTTATAAACTCAGCAAAGAGTGAAGCAAAACGTATTACCGAAGAAGCCGTAAAAGAGGCGGAAGCAAAGAAAAAAGAAATGATCGTCGAAGCGAAGGAAGATATTCTCCGTGCCAAGACTGAAGCCGAGCGTGAAAATAAAGAGCGCCGTCAGGAAATAATCAGACTTGAAAACAGAGCACTTGCAAAGGAAGAAGCGCTGGAAAAGAAGATCGAAAATTACGAACGCAAAGACGAGGCATTAAACAAAAAGACAAAAGAAGTTGAAAAACTGAAAGAGAAAATCGAAGAAACAATAGCCGCTCAGACGGCAAAACTTGAAGAAATCTCAGGTTATACGGCTGAAACCGCAAAGGCAGAGCTTGTTGCAAGTATAGAAACCGATGCGAAAAGAGAAGCCGCAGTCAGACTCAACCAGATCGAAAGCGATTTGCGCGAGGAAGCCGACACCAAGGCAAAGAATATCATTTCCCTCGCTATTCAAAGACTTTCTTCCGACCAGGTTTCGGAAACGACGGTATCCGTTGTTCCGTTGCCCAGCGACGAAATGAAAGGAAGAATCATCGGCAGAGAGGGAAGAAATATTCACAAGATAGAAACCCTCACGGGGTGCGATCTTATAATCGATGATACGCCGGAGGCAATAACGCTTTCCTGCTTTGACCCGATAAGAAGAGAAATTGCAAGGCTTACACTTGAAAGACTTATTTCCGACGGACGTATTCATCCGGCACGTATTGAGGAAACGGTTGAAAAAGCCCGCAAAGAGATTGAAGCATCCATAAAGGCGGCAGGCGAAAACGCAGCGCTCGAAACCGGCGTGAACGGACTTTCTCCCGAAATAATAAAGCTGCTCGGACGCCTGAAATACCGCACAAGCTATGGTCAGAACGTGCTCAACCATTCTATGGAGGTCGCTTATATCGCGGGAATTATGGCAAGCGAGATTGGCGCAGATCCTGTCCTTGCAAGACGAGCGGGACTTCTGCACGATATCGGCAAGGCGCTCACGCAGGAGGTTGAAGGCTCTCACGTTCAGCTTGGCGTTGAAATTGCACGTAAGTTCAAAGAAAACAAAGACGTTATCCATGCTATTGAGGCTCATCACGGCGATGTTGAACCGAGAACGGTTATTGCGGTGCTTGTTTCCGCAGCCGACGCTGTTTCCGCAGCAAGACCCGGCGCGCGCAGAGAAGACCTTGACAGTTATATCAAACGTCTTGAAAAACTCGAAGAAATATCCAACAGCTTCCCCGGCGTTGAAAAATCATATGCCGTTCAGGCGGGCAGAGAAGTCCGCATAATGGTAAAACCCGAACAGGTAAACGACGATCAGATGATAGTTGTCGCAAGAGACATCGTAAAGAAGATCGAAGAAGAGCTTGAGTATCCGGGCCAGATAAAGATCAACGTTATACGCGAAAGCCGCGCAGTGGATTTCGCAAAATAAAATCCCGCAAAAGCGGATAATATAGATTTTCATATAGATTGTCAAAGTGAAAATTATCGGAATATCCGAGTATATATAAACCGCAAATCCCCGTCTGTCGAGTCCGGCAGGCGGGGATTTTAATTGTTTTCTACCTATTATATTATAAAGGCGTTGCAAAGAGCAATGTTTCAATTGTGTTACAGATGATCCCGAACGCTTGATTTTGCTATTGTTGCGGCGTATTATATTAAAGGAAATCAAAATTGCCCGCGGAATATTACAGTTTTATTACAAAACGCTCAAACCTCTTGAAATAAACGCAGCAATTTTGTATCATTACTATGCTAGGATAGCCACAGGGGGAGTATTATCCCCCGACGCACCTAAAAAATATAGGAGGAATACTATGAAAAACATCTCAAGAATTCTTGCACTCGTGCTCGCTCTTACAATGGTAATCGGCGCGTTTGCAAGCGTTTCTGCAGCTAAGGCTACTTGGTACAACAACGCAGTTGAGTACCTTGAAAGCATTGGCGTTGCCGACATCGGCACAAAAGCGGGAACAAAGATCACAAGAGCTGAATTCGCACTTATGGTTGCGAAAATCGACAGCACTTGGGTAAACACACAGTGGTGGGATGAAAACGGTGTCCTTGCTGACACAGTAGTTTTCAAAGACCAGGCTGACACAGACAAAGCGCACAGAGCAGCTATATGCTATGCTTACCAGCGCGCTCTCATCGTCGGCGACGGTGACGGCAACTTCAGACCCAACGCTACGATCGACCTTGCTGAAGCAAGCGTTGTTATCGTAAGACTTATGGGCTTCCAGAACGACGTTCCCGAAAACGGTGACCAGTGGCAGTACAACTGGATGTATGTTGCAAACAAATTCTGCCATGCATTTGACAGAGTTTTCATGTCCAATGTTGATACTGTAAACCCCGACTACGAGCTTTCTTACGGTGAGGCTGCATACCTTCTCGCAACAATACTCAACTGGGGTAACGAGTCTGACGACGTTCTTTGCCTTACAAAGAAGGGCGAGAACCTCGGTAAGAACTTCCCTTGGGGCGGCGCAGGCACATCTTCCGACATCGTAAGAGTTGAAGGCCTTGAAATGGACAGCACCAACCAGCTCGTTCTTGGCGGAACTCTTGACAATGAAGGAACAAAGGTTGCAGGACTTTTCGCAGTTGGCGGCTCAGGCAGTGTTACAGCAGCATATCCGATCGCAGTTGACGAACTTGAAAAACTCGTTCGTGTATCTCTCGGTCTCTCTGCAACACGTGATACTTCCGGCGAAACTCTCGACACATTCAACCTTGGTGACTATGTTCAGAACGGTACTCTTCTCAAGGTTAAGAGAGTTGATAACAAGGTTACGGCAGTAAGCCTCTTCTCAACTAAGTCCGTTTCCGATACGTTCCTTGTTGCTAAAGCAAGCACAAACGTTCGTACATACAACTACGACGGTTCCGTTAAGAATCCCGGTTTGTATCCTAAGTATGCAAATGCCAGCGGTTCAAACGACTCAACTCCTGAGCTTCCTTTGGCTTACACATCTGCTACATATACAGATGCTGACGGTGCAACTCAGTATACACACGCTATTTCCTTCGCAGGAAACAAGCTCGTATACAAGGGCGCTTCCGATAAGGCTGTTGAATACACAGTAGTAAGCAATTCCCGTTCCGTTGCTGAAGACGAAATCGTTGTTTTCAGCGAAGAATCCGACGCTCCGCTTACAGCTGCTGAAGCTAAGGCTCTTATCCCCAACACAGCTACAGGTGAAGCAAGAGTTGAATTTTATGATATAGATGGCGACGGTTATTATGATATAGCTGTTGTTATCAAATCATCTAAGTTCGGCGCAGGCGTTGTAGCTTCTGTTGCTAAGGGCAAAGTTACAATCACAGTTAAGTCTAACTATAAGACAATCGACGTTGCTACAGTTTCTTCCGGCGTTATAGCTGGTATCGAAACATTCGGCAAAAAGACTATAAACGGCAAAGAATACTTCGTTTGCACAGTTGCAACACTCGGCAAAGTTGAAGAAACAAAGACTGTTTATATTCCTGTTCCCGTATTCGATGCAGAAGGCAACGAAACATATGCTAACAGAGCTGAATCTGTAAAACTTACGTATGCGATCGCAGGTGCTACAGCAACTGTTAACGTAGACGCTAAGGCTTGGACTCCTTTCCTTGATACTCTCAAGAACACAACAACAGGTACGATCAACGATATCGTAACTCCTGCAGCTTTCAAGGGTCTTGTTTATAACAAGGCAGTAAGCTATGTACTTGCTTCCGATATAGACAGCACAGCTACAGGCGATGCAGCAAACGTTGTTGTTTACCTTGCTGATACAGCAGCAGCTTCTGCAGCTGATACAGGTTTCATCGTTAAGGTTGAAAAGACCGAAACAGGGGACAACACATTCAAGGTAACTCTCGCTTCTTCTAAGATGGAAGCAGGCAGCGACGGCGTAGCTACATATGCAGCTGGCACTCTCGCTGATTCCACAAGATTCTCTTGGTTCAACCTCAAGGTTCCCGGCGTAGACACATATACAGACAGTGGCCTTAAGAACGGTGCAACGTTCTATACAAACGGCGTATCTGTAAATGCAGCTCTTACGGCTCTCGGCTTTGATGCAGCTACATACATGGCTACACCTGCTACTTATGTAGAGTATCACAAGTCAGGCAGCCTCGTACAGACATACGCTACGGTACACCAGGTTTCTAATATTCTTACAGCTATGGTTCCTGTAATTGCAGCAGCTGATGACGCTTCTGTTCTTACAACAAAGACACTTAAAGACATCGGTCAGCTCAGTGCTTATTGCCAGTACAAGGGCAAGACAACAGGAGCAAACTATAATGAAACAGCTACAGCTGCTGAACAGGCTACTTACAATGCTCTTACACTTAAGGCACTCCTCGATGAGTTCGGTTGCGACGCTGACACATTCTACGCACTTGTTAAGGCTGACGCTACAAAGGCAAAAGAATATGCAGCTCTCGTTAAGGTTGCAGACGCTATCCGTTACACAGGCACAACTGTTACAACAACAAGCACAGGTGCTGCAGTTGTTAACGCAAGCGGCGAATACCTTGAAAGCGTTGTTTCTTCTGCAAAGTTCGGCAAGGTATCCGGCGTTAAGACATACGAAGTAAGAGCAAGTGCTTCTTACCTCTGGGATATCGAAAACTATGATGCATATCACAAGATTTTCGCTACAAGCCAGAACGCATACCAGTTCCAGAACGCTACAAGCGGAACAAAGGTAACAGACGCAGACTTCATCTATGTATCCGTATTTAAGGATGCATCTGCTCAGCAGGTTCTTAAGTACATCAACACAGTAAACAGCTCAGTTGACGCTGTTGCAAGCACAAAGACTGCTACTGCAGAAGATAAGTTCATCGTTACAGGCGAATACAACTACAAACAGGTATTCGCAGGTGCAGATGCTACATGGACTCAGTATCAGAGCATACTCCTCATCGGTGGTATCGATACAGCTTCTGTTGAAGCAGAAGCTAAGGCTGCTCTCAAGGCAGGCGCAACAACCTTCACAAAAGAAGCAACAACAAAGGTTGCAAAGGATCCTTACTATGAAAAGACTCCTTCCGCATCCGCTAAGTTCGTAAAGAAATGGTCTGTTGCTAACGCAAAGGTTACATTCACAGCAGTTCAGGATAAGACAGAAGGCGTTCAGACATACGTTCCTGTTGTTGATAAGAACGGCGCTCAGGTTAAGGTTCTCACAGATACCGAAAAGGCTTACTGGGAAAGCCAGCTCGCACCTGATGACATGCCTTACAAAGTTATAGACAAACTCCTTTACAGAGTTAACACAACTAACAGCGTACCGAAGGTAGACGCTAACGGCGATCCTGTTGTTAAGCTTACTTATGACGTAAGCTACGAAGGTCTTGAATGGACAGTTGAAACTGTTAAGGACGAAGACTTCGCAAAGGTTTCCACAGTTAAGACAAGAGCTCTTGATCCTACAGCTGACAAGGGCGACTATCTCCCTGGCTACTACTACGTAGACTTCGATGGTACAAAGTACAAAGCAGACGAAACCGCAACGATCATCGTTATGACTCCTGACGCTAAGACAGGCAACCTCAATGGTTCCACAACAACTGTTAAGGCATTCACAGAAGCAGGCAAGGATCTCTTCGTTTCCTACGAACAGGTAACAACATCTAAAGATGGTGACCTTACGGTTCTTGGTGTAATCGGTGAATATGTTGACGGTATTGTTGCTCCCGAACCCGGTGACGACAAGAACGATTATAAGATCGTTTACCTCGGCAAGACAGGTACAACTCTTGAAGCTACAGAGTACGGCAAGGACATTCTCGTTAAGTCCACATACTCCGCAGTTGAAGTTCCCGCAGGCACAGAATTCGGTTCTATCTACTACAGATATTCAACATATGCAGAAGCTAAGTATGCAGCTACTATAGATGCTACACTTCCTGTTGGATACTATGCAGTAACGGCAGACGGCGAAATCAAGGGCTCTACGGGCATAGCTAAGAAGGGTGCTATCCTTTCTGTTGACGCTCAGGGTAACCTTAAGGTTGACCTCAACAACGACGGTAAGGAAGTTGTTGACGGAACAAACTTCAAGTGGGAATTCTTCTATGTTGACTTTGATGGCAACTACAAGAAGGCCGGCGATTCTACAGCTGTAACGCTTGTTAACTTCAACACAGCAATCCAGGCTCAGATCAATACACTTCAGAACAACATCAATAAGGCTCAGGCTGAATATGATGCAATTGTTGCTGAAGAAATCGCTACAGGCGAAAAGAGAACAGCTGCTAAGATCACAGCTAAGGAAAATATCGCTAAGGCTGAAAAGGCTCTCGCTGACTACAAGGTAAGCGCAGAGGCTAAGAACCTCAACGGTAAGTTCTGGGGCACAGCTAACTCTCCTGCTTATACGTATGTTCTTACTTATAAGTATGCATATCAGATGGAACCCGAGAGAATTACATTCCAGTACATTGTAGTTGACGGCACATACTGCGTACTCGTTAACTCGATACTTCAGTAATCAATAGTATTCCTACTAAAGATATAAAAACAGCTCCCTTCGGGGAGCTGTTTTTATTGTTTTAAAAGTTTACAAAATAAAGTTTTTATTTACCCGGGAATGTGATATATTTAATACATGATCACGTTTTTGAAAGGAACAGTATTTTGGAGAAAAGAAAGCTTAAACTTTTCCGTATAATATTGTGGGAGCTTGTAGTTCCGCTTTTGGGGACGGTTTTATTTACAGCGCTTTTTGCTGTTTTGCAGAAAAATTATTATTATCTTCCGCGCGGACTCGATTTTCTTATTCAGCTTTTTTATAACGCAAAATATATTTTCCTTTACGCTTCGCTTTTTTTCTTTGCCGGAATTTCGGCGTGGATTGTTTTGTTTGCAAGAGGAAGAGATGCGGCGGTTTTATCTGTCACGGGCGTGCTTTCGGTAGCCATAATGCCTATGATATCATTTGCGGTCGCGTTGCTTTTGTTACGCAACGACATAAGTGACTCGCTTATTGAAAATTATTTGTATTCCGATGCTTTATGCGCGCTTGAAAACGCCGCTCGGTATGTAATTGTAATTTTTTTAACAGTTGCAACACGAATATTTTATCATGCCCATAAGACCGTGCCGACATTTGCAAAGCCTTATATATCTCCTCGCGGAGTGGGTTTTTCGTTGATCACAGCATATTCGGCATGGCTTATAATGACGCTTTGCGGAATATTTTTTTCAGGTTCCGTAAGTAATATTGCCGGAACGGTAGCTTATGAAAGCATTTTGTGCGCCGGAGGATATTTTATCGGTATTGCCGGAGCGATTTATGCCGAAAAGAAAATAGCTGTAAGGGCTTAAAACCAAATTCGCTTAATAAAAAATCCCCGCTTGGCGGGGATTTTAATTTTGTATCAAAGCACAAAGCCTGCCGGAAGAAGCTCACCGAGAGAGGAGACTTTGAAATCATCTTCCGATTTTACAAGAATTATGGGAAATTCGGGCGGGCAGAATTCACATATAAATTGTCTGCAAATGCCGCACGGAACAATATATTCGTCACCGTGATCGGCAGCAACGGCGAGTGCCGTAAATTTCTTTTCGCCTTCGGAGATGGCTTTTGACATTGCTGTCCTTTCGGCGCAAATGGTTGCTCCGAAAGAGGAGTTTTCTATATTGCATCCGAGATATATTTTGCCGCTTTCGGCAAGAAGAGCGGCACCTACAGGAAAGTGCGAATACGGAACATAAGCGTTTTCGCTTGCTTTTATTGCCGCAGCGGCAAGCGCTTTATAATCAATATTCATTTCTTTATCCTCCCGTAAATACTTTCTCCGCAAAGAGAATAATCTGCACCGAGCATATCCGCTACGGTTGCCGCAATATCCGAATAGGTGGGGAGCGTGCCGAGATTTTCAGGCTTTATTTCTTTGCCGTAGATGAGAAACGGAACGTTTTCTCTTGTGTGATCGGTACCTTTGTACATAGGATCGCATCCGTGATCGGCGGTTATCATAAGCACATCGTCATCGCGCATATTTTCTATAAACGGTGCGATGCGCTCGTCAAAGCGCATGATTGCTCCTGCATATCCGGGTGCGTTTCTTCTGTGCCCGAATGATGAATCGAAATCAACAAGATTTACAAAACACAGCCCGTGAAAATCAGTTTTTTGTGCGTCCATAAGCTTATCCATGCCATCGTCGTTTGAAGATGTCCGCACAGAGCTCGTTGTGCCTCTGCCGGCAAAAATATCGCCTATTTTGCCTATACACACGGTGTCATAGCCCTGAGCTTTAAGCACGTCAAGGAGCGTATCTGACGGCGGCTCAGCCGAAAAGTCATGACGGCGCGATGTTCTCTGAAAAGGATATTCGCCTTCAAAAGGTCTTGCTATAACTCTGCCTACGCAGTATTTGCCTGTAAGAAGCTTTCGCGCGATCTCGCAATAGCGATAGAGTTCGTCTATCGGTACAACGCTTTCATGGGCAGCTATCTGGAACACGCTGTCGCCTGATGTATAAACTATAAGCGCACCGGTCTTCATATGCTCTTCGCCGTAATCTTTAATTACTTCCGTTCCGGAATAAGGTTTGTTGCAAAGAACAGCTCTGCCGGTGAGGCGAGAAAATTCATCAATGATTTCTTTCGGAAAGCCGTTTGGAAAAAGAGGGAGCGGCGTGGGAGAATAAATTCCTGCTATTTCCCAGTGACCTATGGTGGTGTCTTTTCCGGCGGAGCGTTCCTCCACGCGAGCATATGCGCCTATGGGAGATTCGCATGGCGGATATCCTGCGCGACTTACGCCGTCAATGTTCAGAAGTCCGAGCTTTTTCAGTGTTTTAAGTGTAAAGCCTTCGGTTTTCATAAGCGAGCCGAGAGTGTCGGAGCCTTCGTCGCCGAATGCGGCCGCGTCTTTGGCTTTGCCTATGCCGAAGCTGTCAAGTACTATAAGAAAAAATCTTTTCATAATAAAAAACCTCCCTTTAAGTTTATTGTATCACAAATAATATCTTTTGACAATATCAGAAAAAAATATTGACAAACCATTCAAAAATGGTTAAAATTTAATATAGGCGACAGCCTGAAATTCAAAGAAAAAAGCTGAGGTGAAAAATCGATGGACGCGGGAAGTAACAGTTCGGTCGGACGAAGTATTTTTGTTTCCTATATGTGTTCGTTGCCCCGCGAGTCGAGGTCTTTTTCGTCGCGGATAAATTAACGCACTCAGGTTATATAAAAGCTTCCGATGATCGCACATAGCTTTCGGTTTATCAAACAGAGAAGGCAAATGGCGATCTTTTTATTTTGCCGTGCCTTTTCGGAAAGAGGTGTGACATGGAAGAAAAAGAACTTTTGACTGAAATGATAGCGGATGCTATCGAAAACAAGCGATTCAAGGAACTCTGTGAAAAGCTTGAAGATGTAAACCCGGTAGACATAGCTGAAGCTATGGACGGACTTGATGAAAAGCAGGTAACGGTTGTTTTCAGACTTCTGAAAAAAGAAACGGCGGCTGATGCATTTGCGTATATGGAGCCTGACGTTCAGGAAGCATTGATAAAAAGTCTGAGTGATACAGAGCTTACCGTAATAGTTGAAGATATGGAAATGGACGATGCCGCCGACCTTATTGAAGAAATGCCGGCAAACGTTGTTGCGAGGATCCTCAAAAACTCAAGTCCGGAGAGAAGAAAAACTATAAACGAACTTCTTCTTTATCCTGAGGACAGCGCCGGCAGCATAATGACGCCGGAATATGTTTCGCTTAAAAGAACAATGACGGTTGCCGAAGCGTTTGCGCATATCCGCAAGGTAGGACTTGATAAGGAAACGGTATATACCTGTTATGTGACGGAAAACCGCAAGCTGATCGGCGTTGTTTCAGTAAAAAGGTTGCTTGTTTCATCCGAAGAAACGAAAATAGAAGATATTATGCACGACAATTTTATTGAAGTGCATACAACGGATGACAAAGAGTTCGTTGCGGGACAGATAAAAAAGTACGGCTATCTTGCGCTTCCCGTCGTTGACGCCGAACAGCGTCTTGTGGGTATAGTAACAATAGACGACGCAATGGAAGTAATCGAGGACGAGGCGACAGAGGATATGGAAAAGATGGCGGCTATGTCGCCGTCCGAAAAGCCGTATCTTAAAACCGGTATGATAGAGACGTGGAAGCAAAGAATTCCGTGGCTTTTGATACTTATGGTTTCGGCAACCTTTACGGGGATGATAATCTCCGGCTTTGAAAATGCACTTGCAGCATGTACGGCGCTTACCGCATTTATTCCCATGCTTATGGATACGGGCGGAAACAGCGGCGCACAGGCGTCTGTAACGGTGATCCGCGCGCTGGCGCTCGGCGATGTCGCACCGAAAGATATATTCCTTGTAATACGCAAGGAGCTTCGCGTTGCGGCGCTGTGTGCAGGGACGCTTGCCGGCGCAAACTTTGTAAAGATTTTGCTTGTTGAAATGCTTTTGCTTAAAACGCTTCCGCTTACCGCATACGGATTTGCAATTTCGGGAGTTGTTTGTCTTACGCTTTTTGTAACGGTTATTTTTGCAAAGCTTATCGGATGTATACTTCCCATCGCGGCAAAAGCCGTAAAGCTTGATCCTGCCGTTGTTGCAAGTCCGATAATAACTACGATAGTGGACGCTGTTTCGCTTATGCTGTATTTTGTGTTCGCGTCACATATACTTTCTCTTTGATAAAAAATGCCGCAGGAAACTTTTCCTGCGGCATAATTTTATATCGGTAATTGAAATTCAGTTTTTCGGGATCTTGTAAACATGACGTCTTACCGGCGTTTTATAGAGAAGTATTACGCCGAGCACAGCACCTACGACTGCCTGCAATATCTGATAGGGAAGCTTGATAATTGCGTATTCGGGAGTGCTGTAAATAAACGCTCTGCCGAGAGAATATCCCGTGACCATTATTATTGCTCCTGTAAACACGGCAAGAATGGCGCGCCAAAGCTTCGGCAGATTTTCTTTTTTGCCTGCTATAAGCGAGATAACGACTGCCTGAAGTCCGTGTGTTGCAAGTGAGACAAACATAGGCGTGGGATAAAATATAAGGTCACCGAAGAACGCGCCGACACCTCCGACTATAAAAGCCGAAAGCGGATCAAAAAGAAGCGCGGCAAAACAGATGACGATATCGTTGAGATACAGGTGTCCGCCCGGAACGGGAACTCCGAACGAACTCATTATTATATTCAGTGCGGTGAAGAGCGCTACGTAGCACAGTTTCCGCGTGGAAAAAGCATATTCTTTCATAAAGATGACTCCTTGCTATTGACATTTACGCAGAGCATTATATAATAAAAGTGGTAATATTAAAATAACCAGATTATCATATTTTTATAAGGTCAGATTTTATGAAAAAATACATGTGGGTTTATGAAAAAATAAAAGGAGATATTGTTTCGGGCGCGATAAAATACGGGCAAAAGCTTCCGTCCAAGCGCACGCTGTCAGACACGATGAATGTAAGCGTGATAACAGTTGAGCATGCGTGCGAAATTCTTGAAAGCGAGGGCTATATAACGGCAAAGGCGCGGAGCGGTTATTATGTTGAATATACGACCGAAGCGGTTTATCGCTCGGCTGATGTAAGCATAAAAGAAAAGCATACTCCGCCGGATGCTGTGCCTTCGGAAAGCTTTCCGTTTTCGGTATTTGCGGGAGCGGTGCGTTCTGTACTCAGTGAATACGGCGACGAGCTTATGAAAAAATCTCCGCCTACGGGTACGGACGAGCTTAAAACTGCAATAAAAGATTATCTGCGCCGAAACAAGGGTATTGAAGTTTCCGAAAAACAGATAATAATCGGTTCGGGAGCGGAATATCTTTACGGAATGGTTACGGAGCTGCTTGGCAGAAACAAAATTTTCGGTATTGAAAAGCCGTCGTATGAGAAAATAGAAAGCATTTACGGTGCAAAGGGCGTAAAAACGGAGGAGCTTTCTCTTTGCAATGACGGAATAAATTCTTATGAGCTTTGGAATTCACGTGCAGAGGTGCTTCACGTCACGCCGTACAGAAGCTTTCCTACGGGGGTATCGGCTTCCGCTTCAAAAAAGACGGAATATATCAGATGGGCTTCCGAGCGGGGCGGATATATAATTGAAGACGATTATGAATCCGAGTTTTCGCTTTTTGCAAAGCCTTTTGAGACGATATTCGCAAATGATTCTGAAGGCAGAGTTATTTATATAAACACGTTTTCAAAAACTGTTTCTCCTTCCGTGCGAGTAGGATATATGCTTCTTTCCGAGAGGCTTGCCGATGAATTTTATAAAAAGCTCGGCTTTTATTCCTGCACGGTGCCGATGCTTGAACAGTATGTTATAGCCTCTCTTCTTTCCGACGGCAGCTTTGAACGGCACATAAACAAAATCCGTCGTCTCCGTCGCCATACTTTCCTTTGACCATACTTTTCTTTGAAAAGAAAAGTAGGCAAAAGAAACTTCGGTTATCGGTAATGATATGCAGATACTTTGAAAGCTGCACATACAGATATAACAAAAAGGCAAAAGAAACCTCGGTTATCGGTAATGATATGCGGACTTTTTGACAACAACACAGGCAGGTATTATAAAGAGGCAAAAGATCAAATAAAAAAGTCCCGCCGAAGCGGGACTTTTTGGCTTTAGCCGTTGAGTTTTACGAATCTGTCGATAACGTCGTCAAGAGCGAGTGTGGGATGTTCGTTGATATAAGTAACAACAGTATTGTTGAAGTTCTTGTACCAATGTTCGGGAATGTTCTTGAAGCCTATGCAAGCGCCGACGATACTGCCGACAGTTGCGCCTGTGCAGTCGTTATCAAGACCGATTGCAACACAGTTACCTATGCACTTTGTATAATCTTTTCCGCCGAGCATAAGGGCGAAAACGATAGCGCACATATTGTTTATTGTGTGCACTGGGTGCATTCTGGGGAAGTGTTCATCAAGAAGCTGACGAGCGCGGATGTAGTTTGTAACTTTTTCTTCGCAGGAGAATGCCCATTCAAGTTCTTTGTAAAGCTCTGATTCCTTCGGGATCTGCTTCATACCTTCTCTTACGGCGTCAAGAGGAGTTTCTGCCGTGAAAGCTGCCGCAACTGCTGCTGCGCAGAACATTTCACCGTAGATACCGTTCTGACGGTGTGTAAGGTAAGCGTCCGGATAAGAAAGCTTGGCAGCGGCTTCGGGATCGCCTGCTTCGGCATATCCGAAAGCGTCTGCTCTGATAGCTGCGCCTATCCATTCAACATAGTTGTTGAAGTCGGCTGCGCATTCTGCCTTTGTTCCTGCGCGGAGCTGCATAAGCGCTTCGCTTTCAGCGGTGCATGCATAGGGAAGATAATCGAGCCAGAACTTGCCGGCGTCGTCAACAGTGTAGCCTTTTCCGTATTTTTCAAGAAGAAGAAGGTTGAGAATTGTGTATGTGATATCGTCGTCAACCGGAACCTTGTTTATGTTTTCAAGGATATATTCGGTTCTCTTGTTTACCTGATAGTGAATTTTTTCGGGCTGATCGGTGCCTGTCCAATAATCAACGGGAGGATACTGCATATTGCACTCCATAGCAAGTGCCTGCATATCTGCCATTTTATAAAGTTCTACGGGAATACCGAGAACGCAACCGGCAAATCTTCCTATAACCGCGCCTTTCATACGGTCGTGAAGATCGGAAACGGGCTTTTTGCAGTTTTCCGCACCTTCGGGACGAAGGGCGAGAATTTCATCAAGCTTATCGGGCTGAATTTCAGGATGCTGATTTGTGTACATATTGTTTTCTTCCTTTATAATAAATAAATTTTTGTTGTGATTAAAACGTTCAAATTAAATTTTCTTTTGCCTGCTTTTCTTCTCTAAGAAAAGAAACCGGCATCTGCCACTTTGATGAAAATGAAAATTTTGCACAGGTGTTTTACTAAAGTTTCTTTTGCCTACTTTTCTTTTCAAAGAAAAGTACGGTTACATTTCGTCGAGAGTAAGTGAAAATGCCGGCAGAAACTCTTTTATAAAATAATCAAGTTCGGGGCATTTGTAGTTTTCGAGCGATTTCATTGTGGAATCCTTTGCTGAACGGAATTCTCCGTTTCCGCATTTTTCTTCTTCAACGCATTTGATGTATGCGGCAAGCTTGTCCGCTATTTTGACAAGACGTTCGACATCCTCATTTGGACAGTCGAGAAGCGCTTTGTATGCCGGTTTCAGCTTTTCGGGAAGCTTGTCAATAAGCTGATCCACCGCCTGACGCTCGACAACTTTGTAGTTTTCGCGCATTTCGCGACTGAAATATTTTACGGGCGTAGGCATGTCTCCCGTAAAGACTTCGGTTGCGTCGTGATAAAGAGCTGACGCCATCACTGCGCCTTCATCATACTGTTTGCCGTATATTTCATTTCCTATAAGGGCAAGAGCGTGAGCTATCATGGCAACTTCCATGCTGTGTGAAGAAAGATTTTCTTCGGAGGTGTTGCGCATAAGCCCCCATCTGCGAATATATTTTTCTCTGAATATAAGTGAAAAAAAGCTGCTTGCCATATCATTTGCCCTCGAAGAACGCCGCATAAAGACGAACCATATTATATCCGTCTTCGGTGCCTGCAAACTCTCTTACCGAGTGCATTGAAAGCATCGGATTGCCGATATCGACCGTTACTGTGCCGAGATCGGCTGAAAGCATCGGACCTATTGTGCCGCCGCCACCGACGTCCGAGCGGTTATTGAATATCTGATAGGGTACTTTTGCTTTTTCGCAGAGAAGCTTGAATATTGCCGTTCCGCGCGACGATGTTGCATATGACTGACGTGTTGCAAGCTTGAGCACGGGGCCGCCGTTCAGCTTTACGGGCAGATTCGGATCGGATTTCTGTGCAAATGACGGATGTGTGGCGTGAGCCATGTCCGCCGAGAAAACAACGGTTTTTGCAAGCGCACGATATTTATCTTCGGCAGTATAGCCGAGCGATGCGCAGATGCGGTCGATAAGCATTTTTAGCACGGCTGATCTTGCGCCTCTGTCGGAATTCGAGCCGATCTCCTCGTGGTCATAGATCATAGCTATATCGCATCCGCCCTTGCCTTCTATAATTCCGGATACTATGGCGTGAGCCATAGCGGCGTCGTCAAGGCGCGGCACGGATATAAACTCTTCGTTTTCGCCGACAAAACAGCCGGGAAAATATTCATAGGGCGCAAGCTCAAATGAGAGGATGTCTTCCTTTTTGCATCCGATCTCTTTTGCAAGATATTCGGTGAAACGAACTTCGCCCGAAGAGTTCTGCGAAAATAGCGGCAAAAATTCCGTCTGAACATTGAACTTGCCCTGCTCATCGCCTCTTACCATATGAATTGCGGCACTGGGCATGATAAGGATGGGCTTGTGAATGTTTACGTTCTTTGCTATGGCATTGCCGTTTTCATCTTTAACGTATATTCTTCCGGCGACCGAAAGCGGACGATCCGCCCAGCCGTGAAGAATGAGTCCGCCGTAGGCTTCGACGCAGACGCGTTCATAGCCCATATCTATCTTTGACGGCACGGTTTTTATGCGGAAGCCGGGCGCGTCCTGATGAGCGGCGCCTATGCGGAATCCGTCGTCCTTCGGTTCGCCCGATATTCTGAAGGCGGAAAGCTGAGTGCCTTCCTTTGTCATATAATAAAGCACGTCCTTTTCAAGCTTCCATTCGTCGCCTTCACAGAGCTTTACAGCTCCTGCTTTTTCAAGCATTTTTGAAAGCTCGTCCGTTGACTGAAACGGCGTGGGAGCCGCATCGAGAAATTCGAGAAGCTCCTTTGCATACTTTTTGTTTTTTGTCATTTTGTTCATCTCCGTATTATGTTTTATGTTTTTAATCAAACATAAGCTCCGTAAGAGCGGCGGGATCCGCTCCACGCACATATTTTACCACATCGGCATCGGATAGTAAAGAGAAAATATTGTTTTTTTCAAAATACTTTCCGACAAGTTTGTTTTCAAGTCCTGTAATATCGCGGTCGCCTATGAAATCGCCCTCGATTGATATTTTTGATATTATCGGCGGCATGCCGACTTCGCTTGCCGAACATAAAATGCGTATTTCAACCGTGCCGAAGTCAAAACGTTTTTTCTTTTTTACGTTGAAATTTCCACTGCCTGCGCGAAGCAACCAATCCTCGCTTGCATATTTTTCTTTTGCGAGCGCTTTTATCTGTGCCCGGGCTTCGGGTGGAAAGCTTTTTACCTTTACGCCGTCCGCGCCCGCAAAGAAATCTTCAAGATATTTCATAAACGCTTCGGCGTTCATACTTTTATGTTCTTCGGGCAGAAGCGTGCAGAGATTTACAACCCTTGCCGCAGTGCTTTTTATTCCTTTCGATCTAACCTTTTCGGGATCGGTCACAAGAGCTCCCGCAAGTCGGCTCATATCGGCGGAAAAGAGCAGCGTGCCATGATGCATTACCACGCGGCTGCCGTCTTTTCTGTCATATCCGCAACGTGCCGTGCCGGAAAATTTTTTGCCGTCTGCAAGAAGGTCGTTTCTCCCCGAAGCTTCGGCGTTTATGGAAATTTCTTTGAGCGCTTTTATTATCGGTTCTGAAAACTCCGAAAAGCTTTCGGGGGCGTCTCTTTCGGGAACGATAAACGTATAATTTACGTTTCCGAGATCGTGAAAGACCGCCCCTCCGCCGGTAAGCCTTCTTACTACTTTTATGTTTGCTGCGCGGGTAAAATCAAAATTTACGTTTTCCCTTGCGTTTTGATTTTTTCCTATAATGACTGCCGGTTCGTTCCGCCAAAGCATTACGGTGGGTTCGGCTGCCGTCATCAGCAGATACTCCTCCGTAGCCATATTTTCGTATGGTTCTGTGCATCGGTTGATCCAAAGAATCATTTTTTCTCTCCTTTGCTGTTGGTAAGGCTATTATAACAGAATAAAAAATCAAAAACAACCGCAAACAACTTAATATTCAAAAAACAATTGACAATTTCGTCTTACAGTGATATAATTTCCACCGTACTTTTCTTCGAGAAGAAAAGCAGGCAAAAGAAGCTTCGGTAAATTGGCTTGTGCGGAATTTTTAACATCTGCACGGACAAAGCTTGTAAAAAAGCAAAAGAAGCTTGGTTATTGAAAGCGATATACAGGTTTTTTGATGCCTTTGCAAATGGGCACTAAAAAAGATAAAAGAAATATCCGCACATTGCTTTGCACGGATTTTATTTGTGTTGCGGAAGCGAGTATTTTGACCGTCCGCACGCTATAATATAATAAATAAGGAAAAGGAGAACCGAAAAATGCAACTGTTTGTACTCATCTTGAACAAAACCGAATGTATGCACGGCATACTTGCCGGATTCCTTGCCGGCGGGATAAAGGATGCCACGATCTACGATTCCATGGGAATGCTTTCGTATATCGGGCACGATACCGTAGAGCCGCCTCCGATGTTCGGCTCGCTCCGTCAATTTCTCAATCCCGACCACGAAAACAACAAAACTCTTGTAACGCTCCTGCGCGACGATCAGGTCAAAGTTGCGCTGGATATAATAAATAAGGAAACAGGCGGACTTGACAAGCCCAAAACCGGCGTTGCATTCACCGTTCCCGTATCATTTACGGAAGGACTCAAAGGCTGATACAAAAATGAACACTCTGTTATCTCTCGGCGTGGCAATGACCATAGGTCTTTTGATGACGCGCGTAATAAAACTTATAAAGCTTCCGAACGTCACGGCGTTTCTTGTTGGCGGACTTCTGATAGGTCCTTCGTTCTGGACTCTTGTGACCGGAGGAAAATTCGCAGGCATAATCACGGCGGAAACGGTTGAAAACTTTGATATAATCGTTACCGTTGCGCTGGGCTTCATTGCGTTTTCAATAGGCGGTGAATTCCGTCTTTCGGAAGTAAAAAAGCTCGGAAAGCAGATACTTGTGATAACCGTTCTTCAGGCACTTTGTGCTGCGGGCTTTGTCTTTGTTGCGGAGCTTGCATTCGGATTTGAATTTTCAGAAGCGCTTGTGCTCGGTGCTATCGCAACAGCCACCGCTCCTGCGGCGACTTTGCTTGTTGTACGTCAATATAAAGCGGACGGTCCGGTTACAAGAACGCTTCTTCCCGTTGTCGCTTTTGATGACGCAATAGGACTTATGATATTCTCAATATCGGTCTCTCTTGCGCGTACAATGGCAAACGGCGACAAGCCTACGGTAAAGACGATGCTCGTCGAGCCGCTCTGCGAAATAATTCTTTCGCTTCTTGTAGGCGCGGTGTTCGGTCTTCTTGTTGCGATCGGAGTCAAGTTCTTTAAGTCGAGGGCAAATCGTCTTTCGCTCTGTATCGCGGCGGTTATAATCGATGTGGGGCTTGTTGAACTGTTTGAAACACTCAAGCCTGCTGTTTTCGGCGTGGAGCTGTCGCTCTCATCGCTTCTTGTTTGTATGATGACGGGAGCGGTGTTCTGCAATCTCTGCGGCGAATATGCAAAAGTGCTTGAAGGTACGGACAGATGGACTCCGCCGCTCTTTATGCTGTTCTTTGTAATTTCCGGCGCAGACCTTAACATATCCCTGCTTCCGAAACTCGGACTTATAGGCGTTGTTTATCTTTTCGCGCGCGCACTTGGCAAATATTTCGGCGCAAGAATCGGCGCGACTATTGCAAAATCGGATAAGAACATAAGAAAATATCTCGGTCTTACGCTTCTGCCACAGGCGGGCGTAGCTATAGGCATGGCTCAGATGGTTATAAGCGAGCTTCCGCAGTACGGCGCCGACATTCAGGCGGTTGTGCTTTGTGCAACGCTTATATATGAAATAATAGGTCCCGTTGCGACCAAGATTGCGCTTGTAAAAGCCGGAGAGATACGCAAGGATGCCTGATGTATCGAATAAAGCCCGAAACTACACGTTTCGGACTTTATTGTTTTCGGGCAGATTTTTTAAATGATAAGAGAAAGCAAGAAAAAAACCGAAAAAAATGAAAAAGGGGGTTGACAACGCGCTTATCTTGTGATAGAATAACAAAGCTGTCCGTGAGAGCGGGCAGCGAACGGTCCTTGAAAATTGAACAACAGAAGCAAAGAGAAGAAAACAAAGAATCTCGTTGAAAAACTTTGAAAACTCAAAAAGTAAGAAGAAGCTAAGAAATAGCGCTCTGATTAAGATTTAGTATAAGTTGTCGAGAGGCAACGTATTAAATACAAAAATTAGAGAGTTTGATCCTGGCTCAGGATGAACGCTGGCGGCGTGCTTAACACATTCAAGTCGTACGGGACTCATTTAATTAATCTTTCGGGAAGCGTTGAATGAGTTTAGTGGCGGACGGGTGAGTAACGCGTGAGCAATTTGCCTTTGTGAGTGGAATAACACCCGGAAACAGGTGCTAATACCGCATAACGTATCGATGTCGCATGGCAATGATACCAAAGAGAGATCGCACAAAGATGAGCTCGCGTCCGATTAGATAGTTGGTGAGGTAACGGCCCACCAAGTCGACGATCGGTAGCCGGACTGAGAGGTTGAACGGCCACATTGGAACTGAGAGACGGTCCAGACTCCTACGGGAGGCAGCAGTGGGGAATATTGGGCAATGGGCGAAAGCCTGACCCAGCAACGCCGCGTGAAGGAAGAAGGCCTTCGGGTTGTAAACTTCTTTTAAGAGGGACGAAGAAGTGACGGTACCTCTTGAATAAGCCACGGCTAACTACGTGCCAGCAGCCGCGGTAATACGTAGGTGGCGAGCGTTATCCGGAATTACTGGGTGTAAAGGGTGTGTAGGCGGGCAAACAAGTCAGATGTGAAAACTATGGGCTTAACCCATAGCCTGCATTTGAAACTGTATGTCTTGAGGATGGGAGAGGTAAATGGAATTCCCGGTGTAGCGGTGAAATGCGTAGATATCGGGAGGAACACCAGTGGCGAAGGCGGTTTACTGGACCATTACTGACGCTGAGACACGAAAGCGTGGGGAGCAAACAGGATTAGATACCCTGGTAGTCCACGCTGTAAACGATGAATACTAGGTGTGGGAGGACTGACCCCTTCCGTGCCGCAGTTAACACAATAAGTATTCCACCTGGGGAGTACGGCCGCAAGGTTGAAACTCAAAGGAATTGACGGG
>ENA-ORPK01000080-ORPK01000080.1-human-gut-metagenome-genome-assembly--contig:-NODE-80-length-83793-cov-38.753218_pt1 | contig 83793 bp, 70 predicted proteins | sample MGYA00242139_ERZ509068 | MGnify/ENA primary metagenome ERZ509068 (study PRJEB26280, sample SAMEA2338687) | human gut metagenome | biome: human gut; feature: human-associated habitat; material: faeces...
TCGTTTAGGGCGTGGACTACCAGGGTATCTAATCCTGTTTGCTCCCCACGCTTTCACGCATTAGCGTCAGTAGAGTTCTAGCAGATCGCCTTCGCAATGGGTATTCTTCTTGATATCTACGGATTTTACCCCTACACCAAGAGTTCCATCTGCCTCTCCCTCACTCTAGATTATCAGTTTCCCAAGCAGTTCTATGGTTAAGCCATAGGATTTCACAAGAGACTTGATAATCCGCCTACGCGTCCTTTACGCCCAGTGATTCCGAGTAACGCTTGCACCCCTCGTATTACCGCGGCTGCTGGCACGAAGTTAGCCGGTGCTTATTCGTTAGGTACCGTCATTGTTCTTCCCTAACAAAAGGAGTTTACGCTCCGAAAAGTGTCATCCTCCACGCGGCGTTGCTGCTTCAGGGTTTCCCCCATTGAGCAATATTCCTTACTGCTGCCTCCCGTAGGAGTCTGGACCGTGTCTCAGTTCCAGTGTGACTGATCATCCTCTCAGACCAGTTATGCGTCAAAGCCTTGGTGAGCCATTACCTCACCAACAAGCTGATACAATATAGCCTCATCCTTTGCCGAAAAACTTTCCCACTTCAACTTGTGTTAAAGCGGAGTATAGGGTATTAGCACTCATTTCTAAGTGTTGTCCCCTAGCAAAGGGCAGATTAGCTATACATTACTCACCCGTGCGCCACTAAGCTTTAAGAGCAAGCCCTTAAAGCTCCGTTCGACTTGCATGTATTAGGCACGCCGCCAGCGTTCACTCTGAGCCAGGATCAAACTCTCCATAAAAACCAAAACTAGAAAGTTTTGGATGAAAGTTTAATCAAGTTTAATTAAAAACTTATTGTGTCTTGGTGGTAGAAACCGACCAAAACTGATTCGAGAATTGTGAGAAAATCGAATCTAATGTGTCAATAAAAACACTTATTTGGCTCAATCGATCACTTGTTTAGATTTCAAAGATTGACTTTTGAAATTGTATCGTTTAACATTAAGAAATTAAATAACATACAAATGAAAGGTTACACCCTTGATTTGTGAGTCCGAATTATACATAGGCATACCTTAAAAAACGCTTAAATTGCAAAAAGTTTTTTAAAAGTTTTTCATTTGCTTGAAAAATGTGGTGAAATCGAGCTTTGTGAGCGTTGGCGGAGGCTGGTTTGTGGAAGTTTGGCGAAAATTTTGGGTGAATTTTGTGGAGATTTTAAGAAAATGGGGGAATTTTTGGTGGGAGTTTGGAAGGCGAGAATGTCAAAAGCAAATTTGGTTTTTGCAAATTGTGGAAGCTGAGTTGCCCAAAGCAAATTTAGTTTGGGCGGATTTAGTGTTGGAGGCGGTTGGTGCGAGTGCGGTTTGATTGGCGCAAAGGGCTGAATTGACTTAAAGTATTGCGGTTGGCGGCTAGACACGGTTGGTTGAGTTACGGAGAATGGCAAAGTCGAATTTGATTGTGTAAAATGTCAAAGTCGAATTTGATTTTTGTAAAATTGCGAGGTGGATGCGGTTAGGTTTGACTGAAAAGTGGTTTTAAGGCGCTAGTGTTAAGTATTGTGGCGTAGTTTGTTATAAGCGTAGCTTGTGTTATAAGCATTGTTTGTGTTGAGTGGTAAATTATAAACATTAAGTCTTAGGCGGTAAATGGTTGAAAAAGTCGAGTTGTCAGGTTGAAAAGTTAGCGCAGTCGTGTTAGGGTGAGAAAAAATGCTAAAATCAAATTTGATTTTAGCATTTTCGAGGGCAAGCGAGTCGCCCTCTTGGCGGATTATCCGATGAATAAAATCTCGCCGCTTAAAACCGCCCACGCGCACACAACAGCAAGAACTACGCATAAAAGAATGTTGATTGAATCTACTGCTTTCATCTTAAATCCTTTATTTTTTGATGTTCATTACGCGTGACGCTTCATCAACACTGCTACTCATCTTCACGCTAGCTGAGTTTTCAAGAGTGTAAGGCTGTTGCATTACGCTTTGTTGTGAAACAATGCCAAGATATGTCAAAACGCCCAAAATCGAGAGCAAAAGCACGGTCGCGATCAGCATACCAGTCACACCATTTAGTGCAAAAACAGATCTATTTTCCATCTTACTCTCCTTTTAGCTTAGTGATATACTCGCCAACACCTTGGGCTTGAATACTATTCATAAGCCCTGTGCCAGTGAATTTTGGCATATTACCGATAAAGCCCATTTTGCCGCGGTTTAGCACCTCAACGACAAACTCTGCGCTGCCGTAATTTCGCAAATTAGGCGCGCCTTCATTCTCGCCAGTTTCGCCGTGGCAAGCCATACAGCTCTCCATCCAAACCTCCTCGCCGCGAGCAAGCAAGTGTGGGTTTTTAGTTGTGCCGATTTTGCTGATTTTCGCAGCAACATAAGCAGCAACCGCAAGCGTGTCCTCGCCCTCAGCGACCATAAATGTTTCATTTGGGATCATCTCGCCAAGCTCGTAACCCATACCTTTTGAGCCTTTTGTGATGGTGTCAATGATGCCATCTTCCGTGCCCCAACGAGTAAGGTCTTGTGCTTTGCCTGAGATGCCGTCACCGGTGATGCCGTGGCATTGTGAGCATTGGACGATGAAGAACTGCTCGCCCATTTGCGTTAATTGCTCTTGGCTAGCGTTTGCAAAAACCGCTTCATAACGCGCGTTGTAAGAGGCGACCTCTTCGTTATACTCGCCGACCTGAGAGTATTTTGCAAGCGGGTAGCCCAAAAACATATACCAAAGCCCCCAAAGCATCAAAAGTAAAAACGAGACCGACCAACCAGAAGGAACTGGGTGCGACTGCTCTTTGATGCCGTCCCATTCCTCGCCTGTGGTGTCAAATTTCTGCGTAGCAACCTTCATTTGGTTAAACATCCGCCACACGACATAGAATGTAATTACAAGTAGTAGCACCGCACCGATGATACTAAGTAAATTTACATAATCGCTTAAATTGAAAAATTTCATCTTTCATCCTTTTTAACTAAGACAAATGCCAAACACTACATCACTTCGAAGGAGTTTTGCCAACTCGCTCCAAAACATCATCTTGCAAAGAGTCGTCTAACGCCAAATTTGCGTATTTTTCATAGTCGCACTCGCCTTTTTTTTGCCTGCTACGCATATAAAACCAGTAGCTGTAAAGCACAACAACCATAAAAACCAACAACGCAAAAAAACCATACGCTTGAATCGTCTGTAATGTTTGACTATCCATCTTCAACTCACTTTAAACTGTTGAGATAAGCGATCAAAGCGACTATTTGACGAATTTCGCCGTTTTGGAATGCTGCTTTAACCTCTTCATCTTTTAACGCTTCGACAATGACTGCCGCCTCTTCAAAAGCCGCTTGTTTTGCTGCCTCCCACTCGCCAAGTGCTGGCATATCAGGAGTGTCGTAAGGGACATTGAAGACATTTTTCACCGTGTAAGCCTCAGCGTAAGCCGTCTCTAAGTCCGCATTTTTCGCAAACATATGCTTATAAGCTGGCATAATCGAACCCGGAACAACGCTTTTTGGGTCTTTCATATGCGCTTCGTGCCAGTCAGTTGTTCGGTAGTTACCAACACGCATCAAGTCTGGACCAGTGCGTTTTGAACCCCACAAAAATGGTCTGTCATAAGCATATTCACCGCTTTTTGAATACTCGCCATATCGGTCAGTTTCGCTCTTGAATGGGCGGATAAGCTGACTATGGCAGGCATTACAGCTGTCTTTGATGTAGATGTGTCTGCCCGCTAACTGCAAAACCGTGTAAGGCTTTCGCTCGACAACTGGGCGAGCTCGATCAGCAAAATGCGGAAGGATTTCGACAATGCCCGCATATGCGATCACGATAAACACAAAAACCGCAAAAAAGAATGGATTTTTCTCTAAAAATTTAAACATTCTGCCCTCCTTTACGCGCCCATTGGAGACGCGCTAATAGGCTCTTTTACAAGCTCTTTGCCGCCATTAGCTGACCTAGTGATATTGTAGGCAAACAAAATGAAACCGACAAAATACAACAAGCCGCCGACTGCTTTGATCCAATAATATGGCTCTAAGGCGATTACCGTGTCGATGAATGAGTAGCTAAGAACGCCAAATTCATCAGTCGCACGCCACATCATACCTTGTGTGATGCCTGCGATCCACATTGAAGTAAAGTAAAGCACGATGCCGATAATTTGAATCCAGAATTGCGCTTCAAGCAACTTCTTGCTGTAAATCTCTCTTTTGAAAACACGCGGAGTCATATGCAAAAGTGCTGCCATAGTCATAAAGCCAACCCAACCAAGTGTGCCGTCATGGACATGCCCTGGAATCCAGTCTGTGAAGTGCGCAAGTGCATTTACTGACTTGACTGAGAGGATTGGACCTTCAAGCGTTGAGAACATATAAAATGTTGAAGCAAGGATCATAAATTTGATTAGCGGATTGTCTCTAAGTTGCCCCCACTCGCCCTTCATTGTAAGCAAGATGTTGATCGCCGAACCCCAACTTGGAAGGATGAGGATGACTGAGAAGATCGAACCCATCGTTTGCATCCAGTCTGGAACGGTTGAGTAGATAAGGTGGTGACCGCCTGCCCAAAGATAGATAAACATAAGCCCCCAGAAGGCAAAAAGCGAAAGTTTGTAGCTGTAAATCGGCTGTCCGCTCTCTTTTGGTAGGAAGTAGTAGATTTGCGCGATGATACCAACGGTAAAGACAAAAGCAACCGCATTGTGTCCCCACCACCATTGAACCAAGGCGTCGTTACTACCAGCGTACATCGAAACTGAGTGCAACCAGCTGCCAAAGCCGCTAACAAGGCGAGTTGGGACTTCCATATTGTTAAAGAGGTAGAGCATTGCGATGCCTAAAAAGACGGCGATGTAATACCAAAGCGAGATGTAGAGAGTCTTCTCGCGGCGGATGCCGATCAAACCGAAGATGCTAATACCCCACAAAACCCAAACAACAACGACTAGAATGTCGATTGGCCACTCTAACTCGGCATACTCTTTTGAAGTTGTAACACCAGCAAAAAGAGAAACTACCGCAAGTAAGATTACGATTACATAAAGCCAGAAGTGCATAAGCCCAACGGTCATTAAGAATTTCGACTCACTCATCGAAACTTTTAAAACCCTCTGCCCTACATAATACCAAGTTGCCCAAATGCCCGAAAGCATAAACCCATAAACGACACCATTAGTGTGCAGCGGTCGCAAACGACCAAAAATTCCATACTCACCAGCAAGATAGTTTAGGTCAGGGTAAGCTAACTGAAACGCGATGATAACGCCAATTAGCATTCCGATGATACCAAAGACTATCGTGGTGATCATGAAATACTTAGCAACACGGTAGTCGTAACTCAACGCCATACTTGGTTGCATAAACGCCTCCTTGAAAGAATTTGAAACGCTAATTTTAACTTAAAAAAAATTAAACATAAATTAAACAAATTTTAGAGTAAAAGTTTCAAGATCAATTTCGTGCCAAAATCGCCTTTTCACGGCTTAATACGAGCGCAAAAACGGTGGCAAAAATTTGTCAAAACCAAATTTGATTTGATAAATTCGCCGTTTTTGAGGCGTAAATTAACAAATGGTTAATGAAACTGAAATTTTAAATCAAATTCGGTTTTAGCAAATTTGTAAAAACCAAATTTGACTAGACTTCATCTCCCTCAAACAAGCCCGCTAGCGTCTCGCTTTTTGGTTTAAAAAGGTTTGGGTGGCGTTGTTTGATGCGTTTGATGAGCGCGTCAAAGTCGGTTGCGCCGCCCTCGTTTAAAACATCGCCATTTTCTGCGATCTCGTGCAAAGCAACGCTAAACACATCACCAACATCGATTGCATTGTTGGCTTTGATCGCTTCGATGAGATATCGCTCGAAAAACTCACGGCGGCTGCCTTGAATTTCAGCAAGCATCAGCTCGAAAATGCTGTATTTTAGCAAAACCATCTTCTCGCCGCGGACGCGTCCGATGTAGAGAGGATTGACCTCGCTGCCGTTTTGCTCGCCGCTTTTGCCGTTTGCGTCAAAGGAAATGTCGCTCATAAATGTCAGCCGCTGCGGCTTTGGCGTGGTTTGCTCTGGGTGCAAATCAAGCGGTTGGCTGAGGTTAGAAACTGACTTTTGGCTCAAATTTTCTTCTCCCACGCAAGCGCGCTGCTGATGATGAGTTCTAGGTCTTCTCTTTGCGGTCGCCACGAAGTTAGCGAGCGGAGTTTGTCCGCGTTTGAGATAAGCACTGCTGGGTCGCCCTCACGGCGAGGCGCCATCTGCACGCAAAAATCCACCCCACTCACCTTCTTAGCGCACTCAACAACCTCTTTGACGCTAAAACCTCTGCCGTAACCGACATTAAAAATGTCGCTCGCATTCTCTTGCAAAAACTCCAAAACGCTAAGGTGCGCGGCGGCTAGGTCTTCGATGTGGATGTAGTCGCGGATGCAAGTGCCGTCCGCCGTTGGGTAGTCCTCACCAAAAATCGCCATCTTCTGCCTCTTGCCCGTAATCGTCTGCACGGCGACTTTGATTAGATGTGTCGCATTTGGGTAATTCTGCCCGATCAGCCCGTCACTTGCCGCGCCCGCGACATTAAAGTAGCGCAAAATCCCAAACTTAAACCCCTCAAACGCCGCCGCCGCGTCCTTTAAAATCCGCTCAGTCATCAACTTACTCATCCCATAAGGGTTGATCGGATTTTGCGGTGAAGTTTCGCTCACAACGCCGCCTTCTGGCTCGCCGTAAGTCGCCGCAGTTGAGCTGAAAATGAAATATTTCACGCCGTGTTTTGTCGCATTGTCGATGAGATTTGCGGCGTTGGCGGTGTTGTTTAAGTAGTATTTTAGCGGATTTTGCGTGCTTTCAAAGACTTCGATGTAAGCAGCAAAGTGGATGATCGCGTCAAATTTGTGTTTTGCAAAAAGCCTTCTGACCGCGTCAAAGTCGGCTAGATCGCCCTTGACAAATTCGAATTTACCAAGAGTTGAGAGTGCGTCAAGGGCTGCTTGCGAGCCGCTGTAAAGGTTGTCAAAAACGACTATCTCATCCACCCCGCGCTCCAAAAGCGCCTTTAAAACATGCGAGCCAATGTAGCCCGCGCCGCCTGTTACTAAAATTTTCATCCCGTCTCCTTTTAGTTGATTAAACTCACTAGCCTAAAACCCACGCCCGTTAAAAGCCCCGCGACCGCGCCCGCTAGCATATCATCCCCCATCACGCCAAGCCCGCCTTTAACATTTCTATCAATCCTGCCAATGAGGCTTGGTTTGGTGATGTCAAAAAAGCGAAAAAGCACCAACGCCGCCACGCTTAAAGCTACAAATTCCGTGCTAAAAGCAACGGCGTATTGACTAAAACTGCCATCTGCGTTTTGCACGAGCGCAAAGCAGCCAAGCGACTGCGCAAGCCACACGCCCGCAACCTCGTCTATGACGATCTCACTTGAATCGTGCTGCCCTACTTTTGCTTCGTAGGAGTTGATGACTTGTACTGAGGCGGCACAAAGCAGGATTGAGGCGAAAAACAGCGTCTGCAAACCAAATAAAAGAGCGATAAGGCTGCCTGCTAAGACACCGCCAACGCTGCCCCAAGTGCCCGGTGCTGGTTTTAAAAGCCCTAAACCAAAGAAAGTTAAGAAAAGTTTTTGCATTTTACCTCTTTTTTAAAAAGCGAAAACATTCAAATTCGAATTTGACAATTTCTCGCCGCCAAAAACAAGCCAAAAAGCCACCACGGCAAATAAATATCCGTCAATCCTGTCTAAAATTCCGCCTTGTTCGCCGAGAATTTTTCCGCTGTCTTTGACGCCAACGCGTCTTTTTAGGTAACTTTCAAAAAGGTCGCCAAAGTTGCCAAAAAGCACGATCAAAAAGGCGCAAAACATCGCTTTTAAGAGGTTTTCATCCATCAAAAACACCGCATAAAGCGTGCCGAAAAATGTCCCTGCCGCGAGGGCGATGAGCGAGCCTTCATAGCTCTTGTTTGGGCTTGACTTGCTAAAATCGAATTTGAAAAAGCGTTTGCCAAAAAACTTGCCGCCAAAGTAAGCCGCGCTGTCTGAGACGACTACGGTGAGGATGATGAAGCACAAGTAGGCGATGTTGAAGCTAAGATATACTCCTAAAAGCAGGAAAATCGGCAGCGTTGGGTAGATGAACGGCAGCAAAATTTGCGGCTTTTCAAACTTTAAAAACGCCACCACGCCTGCGACTACGCTAAGGGCTAGAAGCGCGGCTTTTAAGCTTGCGCTCGGCGTTTGCCAAAAGGGGATGAGCGAGTAAAAACCAAGCGCGACAAAGCTTAGCGACTTGAATTTTTGGATCGCAAAAAGCGTCAAACTCTCGCAAAACGCCACGAGCAAAACCGCGCCGATCAAAAAGAAATTCAGCCACTTAAAGTCGATCAAAACGATCACCAAAAACGAGACTAAAAGCCCAACACCGACAATTACTCTTTTAATCATCCTTCACTCCTTGTCAAATTCGAATTTGACTAACTTAAAGCCTCGATTTGCTCTTTGCTTAGCCGTAATTCTTCGTTGTCATTTTGGCTGATGCCGCGGGCAAGTATGTTTTGTGCGACTAGTTTTGCGCCGTCTAGATCGTGGTAGGCGGCACTTCCGCATTGAAACTCGTTTGCCTCGGGGATTTTGGTGACAAGTAGAATTTTCTCGCAACTTTTTAGCCACGCAGTGCGAAGCGTCTCAAAACCAACCTCGCCCACAACGCTCATATAAAACCCCGTCCGACAGCCCATCGGCGAAATGTCAATCACCTCGCAAGGCAAAAATTCACGCATAAACCCCGCAAAAAGATGCTCAAAAGTGTGCATCGCTTTTGGCGGCAGCATCTCCTCATTTGGCTTGCAAAAACGCAGGTCATAAACGCTAATTAGCTCACCCTTTGGCGTTTGCATACTCTTTGCGAGGCGCGCAGCTGGGGCTTTCATAAGCTTGTGATTGACGCAAAAACTATCAAGCAACGGCATTTTCATCCTTTGAGTAAAACGGCGATTATATCTTAAAAAATTGAATTTATGCTATAATCTGCACTTTAATTTAGGAGCGAGCAGGTGAAAAGAGTTTTTTTGACGATTTTGTTGGCGTTTTTGGCAGGCTGTGCGAGCAAGAGTGAATTTGACGCAAAACACATTTTGCAATTTACCTCAAAGTCGCAACACAGCGAGATTTTAGCGAGTGCGACCTACCTCACGCCGTTTTTGCAAAACCAAAGCAAAGAGGTCTTTGCGCTAAATCTCGCGGCAGGGAATTTGACGCTACAAAGCGTGACGATCAACGGCAAAAAAGCGCAAGTCGTGGCAGCAAACGCCTCGACCGCTTCTTACACTTCTTATGAGGGGCTGGATTTACAACCTGTGTGGCTTGCGTGGTCAAAACACTACATCATCACCGCAAACGCGATTGAAGCGGCGAATTTGACGCTGAATGTCGTTTTGTCAAAACCGAATTTGAAAGCTACTTCGCCGCGAGTTTTGCGCGGAAAAAGTCAGACTCAGCAGGTTTCATTAGATTTTGCAAAAGAGGCAAAATACTTGCGTTGGAGCCCAGCAATTTAAGGTAGATTACATAATTTGCAAGCACCTTTTTGGCGTAAATTTTGCTCTCTTCGTAAGCCACAAGCTCCATCGACAAAAACGGCTCGTAGCTGATGTGCGGTGAGGCTGGGTTGAAGTAGTCGCCTGTTTTCAAAAACCTGCTCGTAAAGCCTATCCCGCCGTTGTAAGCGTAAGCGACAAGTGTCGGGTTGAAGAGGAATTTTTCTAAATAATCCAAGTGAAAATTCGCAAATTCAAAGGCGATTTGCGGCTTGAAAACATCGTCTTCGTCAAAATTTTCTATGGCTAACTTTTTGCCGATGTCGCGTGAAAGAAACGGCATAAACTGCATAAGCCCCAAAGCGTAAGAGACCGAAACCTGCCCCGCGACAAAGCGGCTCTCTTGGCGCATCAACGCGTAAATTAGCGCTTGACGCTCGGGCGTTACGCCTTCTAGCAAATGCTGATGCGGCATTGAAAAAAAGGCGATTTTGTAATCATAAAACCGCTCCATCAAGTAGCTGTATTCCCCGAGCGTCTCTTTTGTGTAAAATTGCTCGATTTGCGTCAAAAACTCCTCGCCTTTGAGGCGTGCGAACCGCTCCTTTGTGCGAAGCCAGACAAACGGGTCGGTGATGTCATAACCTGCGAGTTTCTCCTTTGTCGGCAGTGGCGAGGCGATCAAAAACTCGCTCTCATCCCCTAGCGCTTCTTTGGCGTAAAGCGTGTAGATATTCACATCGCCGCTTTGAGCAACGCGGCGCAAATCTTCCTCTTGGTTGGTGATGAGATAAACCCAAAAGGCGGCGTTGTCGCGCTCAAATGCGCGTTTTGTGGCGTTTGCTGCGTGCGAGAAAAACTCTTTTGCCCGCTCTTCGCGGTCGTTTAAAATCGCCAAAAGCCCTAACGAAAAGGCAGCTTTGTAGCTCATCTTGCTCTCGTCAAACTCTAAAAAATTCAGCGCAAAGTCGCGGTTTTTCTTGCTTAAAACAAGCGAGGAGATGAAGTTTGCAAAACGCCAGTGAGAGGCGATTTTGTCGGCAAAATTCTTTGGCAAAGGAGTTTGGATGTAGGCTTGCAATTCCTCGTCTTTTAACTTGTAAAAAAAGCTAAAATACCCGTCCGCATCCTGTTTTGAGGCAAAAAACGCCGCGGGGGATTTTGCCGTAGCAGCGGCGATGAGGGTGGTGATTTTAGAGTTGTTAGCAAAGGTCTTTTTCACCTTTTTTAAGTCGCGTTTGCTAAGTTCGCGGATGATTTTAAGGCTGATGTGTCGCTCTTGGCACTCGGGCGAGAGTTTGGTGAAATATTTAGCAGTCACGCTGCCACAAACCAGAGACTCCTCGCTTGGCATTTTCTCTTCAAAAAGCGACTTAATCTTGCCACGAAAAGCGTGAATTTGCAGGCGAATGAGTGAAAGTTCGCTCTGGTTTGCTTGCGGCAAAAAGCGGTAAATGTAGTAGTCTTTTGCTAGACTTTTTGGCAGTTCGCTAAGCTGTGCAAAGTCGAAATTTTTGGCAAAAAGTGCGCCAAAAAAGAGCAAAACCAACGCAACAGAGCGCATCAAAAAACTCCCAAAACGACTCGATCAAGCAGCAGCAAAGCGAAGTAGATGATGAGTGGAGCGAAGTCAAACGCCCCAAACTGCGTAGGAATTCCTGTGTGCGCAAGCAGTCTGTAAGCTGGCGCGGTGAGCGTCAAAACAAGTCGTTGCAAGGCTGAAAGCGGGTGGTTGTAAAGTGGGATCGAAAACCAACTTAAAAGCACTGAGATGATGATTAGCCACGAGTAAAGTTGTATGAGAAAATGTGCGAAATTTTGTAACATCCACGACTCTTAAAATGACATTGTCAAAACCAAATTTGATTTTGAAGTGGGATATTTTACACAAAAAAAGTTAATTTTAAGTAAGACGGCTAAAAAATGTCGAGCAAAACGATCTCGCTTTGTGAGCCAAAACGAAATGGCGGTCCCCAAAAGCCGACTCCGCTTGTGACAAAAACGGCAAAATCGCCCTCTTTGTAAAGCCCGTAAAGGTAGCCGTTTGCGAGTTTGGCGATGATGTTAAACGGGAAGATTTGTCCGTTGTGAGTGTGTCCGCTAAGCATTAAATTTGTCGCCTTTTTTTGCGCGGCGGTGAGGAATTTAGCCACTTTTGGCTGATGGGCGAGCAAGATTGTCGGCAGGGCGGGGTTTGAAACTGAGTTGTAAGCGGCGTCAAAGTCTGGCTTGAAGCGCGAATTTGCCGCTACTGGTAGGTTTTGGCGATTAGCAGCGAGGTCATAAACGCCGATGAGATTCACGCCGCCAAACTCGACTGCTTCGTTTTGCAAGACTTTGATGCCGATTTTGTTTAGGGCTAAAATCCTCTCGCCTAAGTCGTCTTTGTAGTATTCGTGGTTGCCAACGACTGCGAAAATTGGCGTTTGCAAAGCGGTTAGCGGAGCGAGCGAGGACGCCATTTGCTGCGGCGAGACATCGCTAATATCGCCTACAAGCAAGATCGCCTCTGCGTTGTGGCGGCGGATTTTCTCAGCGACTTTGGCGACAAAATCTTGCGTCACAAAACCGCCGATGTGAAGGTCGCTGATCACCGCAAAGCGCAGCGGAGTTGTCAAATTCGAATTTGACGCAAGGTTGAAGTTAAATTCGGTTTTAACAATTTTGATGTTAAAGGCGTTGTAAAACGAGTAGCCGCCAAGCAGTGCGGTCGCTAAAAGCAGCGAAACTCCCGCGCCGCGTTTAGCTAAGCGGAGGGTTGTTGGCGGGTAAGTTGCGCCTTTTAAGGCAAGTCTTAGCAAGAAACTTAACGCTTCAAAGGCTAGCAAAAGGCAGAAAACAAAGAGGCTTAGCCCGACTAGAATTGTCGCAAAAATGCTTACTTCGCGTGGCAAAAAGTGCAGCCTCAAATTCAAGGCAAAGCAGACTTGTGCGAGGAAAACTGCGCCAAAGAGTGCTTGCCAAATTCGAATTTGACCAAAAAGCTTGCCAAAACGCCACGCGCAAAAAAGGGCAACCAACCCAAAAACGACAACTCCGCCGAGCAAAACGAGCATTTAGGCGATCTTTTTTGTCAAAACGGCGTGGATGATGTATGAGACGCAAAAGACGACTATCGCCCACAAAACCCAGCCCAAACCATAGTCATAAAACGGCATAACCCTCTTTGCGGCATTCACAAACCCCTCTGGCAAAACTTTTGCGACTGAGCCGAGCGAGAAGATGAGTCCAGTGACTAGCGTGACATAAATGCAGCTGCGATAGACGAGTTTTGAGCTGTCGATGAAGCGGTCGATGAGTGCGAGCAAGACCAGGACGATGACGACTGGGTAGAACGCAACGAGGATCGGCACGCCGAATTTTAGGATGCCGCTAAGTCCGATGTTTGCCATAAGCGCGCTTACAACGCTGAAAATCAAGCACCAAGTTTTGTAGCCCACGCCTGGAAGCAGCGAGTTGAAGTAGTCGCTGCCTGAGGTCGTGAGTCCAACGGTGGTTGTGATGCAGGCGAGAAACAACGCGACACCTAAAATCACCGCGCCGCTTTTGCCAAAGAGCCAGTCGGCGGTTTTTGCGAGGATTTGCGCGCCGTTTTCAACCTCGCCGACAACGCCCGCGGTCGCCGCGCCTAGATAGGCAAGTGCTATATAAATTAATGATAAGATCACACCGGCGAAAATGCCTGTTTTGATCGTTGTTGAGACGAGTGTTTTTTCGTCATTTACGCCAAAACCGCGCAAAACATTAACAACGACAATGCCAAAGACGATTGACGCCATCGCATCCATCGTGTCATAACCCGCCATAAACGCCGTGCTAGTCGGTGCGGTCGCGTAAGCCCCAGTCGCTTCTGAGAGCGGCGGAGTTGGCGCGATGAAAACTGCGGCAACTAGAATTACGATCAAAATTAAAAGCGCAGGAGTTAGGTAACGCCCTAAAATCTCCACGACTTTCGACTTGTTGATCGAGATGATATAGTTGATGACGAAAAAGACGATTGTCCAAATCGCAAGCCAAACCCCCTTGCTCGCCTCGCTAACAAGCGGCGCAACGCCGACTTCAAACGGCAAGTTTGCCGCGCGGGGGATAGCGAGGAAAGGTCCGATCGAGAGGTAGATCGAGACGATGAAAATCGGTCCGAAGAAGTTATCTACCCGCGAAGTAAGTGCTTGCACGCTGCCACATCTTGCCACCGCAGCAACGCCCAACACTGGCAAAAGCACAGCAGTCGCGCAAAAATACAGAATGGTTTGGTAAAAAATCACCCCGCTCTCTTTACCAAGCATCGGCGGGAAAATGAAGTTTCCAGCCCCAAAAAACATTGAAAAAAGCATAAGCGAAACAACGACAAATTCACTTCTGGTTATATTTTTCATTGTCATCCTTTCAAAAAAGTTAAAAAATTAAGATTTTAGCCAAAAATGCTTAAAAACTGCATTGACTGGTTAATAATAATTTTAATTTAAGTAAATTTTAAACTAAAAAGCCTTTGCAAAAACCGAATTTGACAATTTTTTGTTACCTTTTTGTAACTTTTTCTTGGAAAATGTTGAATTATTACATAAAGTTTTCAGTTTTCTTTAAAAAAAGTGGAAAAAATGGCGAAATTTTACCTAAAAATGTTACTTTTTGTAACATTTTGAAAAAATATGCAAAATTTTCTTGCTGAGAGTGTGAAATTTTGCTACTATTAACGCGGTAAAACCAAATAACACTAAAAGGATTGTTTATGTCAAAGAAGTTAGTATGCGTTGCAAAACAAAGCAAACGAAAATTTCTTACAAAAGAGGCGGAGAAGGTTTTAACTCCGCAAAACGAGGCAAGCGAGTCTAGCGTTTTAACCAAAACGGTCGCAGCAGTTGGGGCGTTGGGAGCTTTTGCTAGCGTTTCAAGCGCGGCAGATATCGCACCAAGCGAGGGTGACAAAGTCGGCAGCACTGCTGGGATGTTTGCGTTTGTGAGCGTGAATCAAGACGCAAATGGTAGCGTTTTTGGCTCTTACGCACAAAACTCTTCGGCAATCTTCAACTCACTTACAATTAAGGACAATGTTAAAGTCGGCGGAAGCGTTTATGGTGGCGTTGGGAGCAATGTCTCAGCACAAAACAATGTCACGCTAAACAGCGGCGTAGTGGTTGAAGGCAGCGTGGTTGCTGGAAATGGCGCGGGCATTGTGAAAGACAACATCGCAAAACTAAACTCAGCAAGTGTTAAGGGCAATGTCACAGGTGCTGTAAGCCAAAACGGCGAGGCGCTCTCAAACACGGTCGAGGTTAATGGCGGCAAAATTGGCGGCAACCTTCTTGGGGCGATCACGGGCTTAAACACGACTTTTAACCAAGTTGTGGTGAATAACGCAGTCGTCACAGGCGAGACAACTGGGGCTTTTGGTAACGAAGTTAGCAAAGGCAACCTTGTTAAAATCAACAACAGCTCAGTACAAGACGCGATCGGCGGCGTGAGCGTGAATTCAAACGCGACTGAGAATTATGTCAGACTTGACGGCGGTAGCGCGACAAATTTGATCGGCGCAAAAAGTGGCGGCACAGGGATCTACAACGCAGTTTTAGTCACTAGCGGCGTGGTTAGCGGAAATGTCACCGCAAACATCGCAAACGCAAGTGCTTACAACAACTTTGTCACCTTAGCAGGCGGCGAAGTTAAAGGCGCAGTGACAGCAGCGGTTGCAAAAGATTTAGCAAAAGAAAACCGCGTAACTCTACTAAACGGCAGCAGTGCGGGCAGCATTTTGGGCGCAGCGGCAAGCACGGCGGAAAAAACTGAGGTCATCATAAGCGAGCAAGCTAGCGTAAATGGCGATGTTGTCGGCGCGCTTACTTCAAACCAAGCGACAAGCACAAATGTCACCGTTAAAGGCAGCGTTAAAGGCAGCGTCATCGGCGCAAACAGCTCAGTTGGCGCGCTTGCGAGCAAAGTGGATGTTTTAGGCACGAGCGTTGGCGGCGACATCTACGGGCAGATCGCAAGCACAACGGCGATGTTTGGCTTTGTGAATGTCGCAAACGCGCAAGTTGGCGGGGATGTGTATGGCATTAAAGGCGGCAACATCGTCACCGCAGGCGTTGTAACCGTGTCAAATTCGAATTTGAATAAAAGTGTTTATGGTGGCTACTCAACAGGCGGCGTCTCGACTTCGTCAAATGTGACAATCTCAAACTCGAACATCAAAGGCGACATTTACGGCGGATTTAGCGCAAGCGGCAACGCTTCGTTCAACACGGTGCAAGTCTTTGGCTCAAATGTCAGCGGCAAAGTTTTCGGCGGTTTTTCAAACGGCAGCGGCTCAGCTAACCTTAACATCGTGCATATCCAAAACTCAGTCATCAACGCCGCAAACAAGGCAAATGTAAGCGACTCAAAACATATCTATTCAAGCGAGGAAAGCTCATTTGACAAAATCGCAGTCATCGGCGGTTACAGCAAAGGCGGCAAGACTCAAAACAACATCATCTCAATCGTAAATTCAACGATCTACGGCGACATTTGCGGCGGTGCAAACAGCCAAGGCAAGTCAGAGAGTTACAACCAAATTTCGATGACAAACAGCTTCATTGCGGGTAAATACATCCAAAACTGCTTTGTAAATCTCAGCACAAACAACAGCAGCGCACCAGTTGTCCCGCCAGTTGCAAACGGCACGACAAACTCAACAAGCAACTCGACCGCGCCAGACGCGCCAGTTGTGCCACCAGCAAACAACTCAACGGGCAACACGACCACGCCAGACCCTAAACCAGAGACAAACGGCACGATCAACGGCACAACAAACACGACTAATCCAATCAACCCGCCAATCACAAACAACACAACGCCGATCGTCCCACCAGCTCCGTCAGGCAACAGCACGCAAACCTTCTCTAATACCACATTTAACACAGCAGCCAACTTGCAAGACTCGATCAACAAGGCTGCGCACATCAAATTTGACTTAGGCAGTAATGTGGATACGAAAAAAGGCGTGTTGATCGCAAATGACGGCGGCGCACTTGACTTTACAGGCAGGAAAATTTCGCTCAGCTTCAACTCTGAGCTTGAAGGCACACGCGTTGGCAACACGCAACAAGTAGTTCTTGTTAATAACGCTCGCGGCATCGACACTTCAAGCATCACGCTTGCAAACAGCGCGATTAGCTTTGACAAAAAATACACACTTTCACACATCGAAGCAGTTGAAGTCTCACCAAGCCAAACTCCTGCGTTAGCTTCAACGCTTAACTTAGCAGCAGAGTTGCCAAACGGGACGATTAACGCGAGCAACTCAACTGCAACCGGCTTATACAAATACATCGCACACATCAACGCCCAAGCGCGTGAAGAGCAAAAAGTGCTTCTAGAAGCCTCAATCGCAGGTGCGATCGCAGCGATCGGCAGCGGCAAAGTCGCACAAGATATGCTCACCAACGCGCAAGGCGAAGGTGACATCGTAGTCGGCAGCTTTGACGCAGGCAGCTTCAAGCAAGAGACAGGCAGCTCAGTAAAAAGCAACAACTTTGCCTTTGGCGCGGGCTTTGGACGCAAGAGTGAAAACAACTTCTACGGCGCGTTCCTCTCAGGCGGCGGCGGCAGCTTTGAGACTGAAAACGACTTTACGAGCGGCAAGACGATCGGCGAAGGTAGCACAAGCCACTTTGCGATCGGGCTTTTCAACAAATTCGAGGTTGGCGCAACTTCAATCTCAGTTCTTGCAAAATTCGGTTTAGTTCGCACAAGCTTTGACGCAAAAGATTTCGGTGAGGGGTATGATGTTGAGAGCTTCAAACTTAACCGCAAATTCTACTCACTCGGCGCGCAAGTCGCTCACAGCTTTGGCGTGAATGAAAAACTTTCGCTCTCACCTTTTGCAGCCTTGACTCTCACGACAATCTACGGAGACGAGGCAAGTGTCGACACGATCAAATACGACTTTGCGGACATTTCAAGCACCGCACTCTCACTCGGTGTGCGCGCAGAGGCGAAGATCGGCGAGTTTGACAGCTACGCAAGCCTTGCTTACGAGCGTGAGTTTAGCGCAGAAGCAGACGCAATCAACGCTAACAACGGGCAGCCTTACTCGCTTAAAGCAAACTTTGGCGCGCCGGGGCTTAAAGGCAACAGCGGCGTAGTTGAAGTCGGCGCAGACTACAAACTCAAAGGTGCTGAGGGCTTTGTCGTTGGCGTGAAACTCAAAGGCTCAGTCGGGAAAAACAAAGGTGTTGGCGGCTCACTCAACTTAGACTACAAATTCTAAGACCAAACCCGCTTGCAAGCCCTTGCAGGCGGGTTTTTCAACTTTCATTCTCCTTTTCAACTCACATTTCAAATTTGGTTTTGACATTGGTTTTGTAAAAACCGAATTTGACGATTTTATTTTGGCGTGAAACCAAATTTGATTTTGACAATCCACAGCGTGACATTTGAGCGTTCTGGCTTTTGGTTTTTGAGCCAAAACTTCAACTTGTGATTGTAAAAACAATGCTTCACCTACACTTTTGCGAAGGCAAAAGTGCCTAAAATTCAAGGCGAAGCCTTGAATTTTCCCGCCGTCACTTATAAAACTAAAAATTTAAAAATGTCAAAATCAAATTTGGTTTTGACATTTTAGCTTGCTAGTGTTGCAGTTAATTGCGTAAAGCGCGGTGAAAAACTTTCGCGCACAACGAGTTTTACAAAGTTTGCGTTGAAGCAAAGCAGCTTGCAGCGTTTTGAGAGAAGTTAAAAAAAGTGGTAGTTAAAAAACAACGAAAATAAAGCAAAGCGAAGAAGTCGGCGACAGACGCCGCCGACACGAAATTAACCTAGCGTAACGCCAAGGACGATTTCTAAGATGAAACCGACAAGGAAAAGTAAGCCGATAAATATCCACTCCATCCTAACTCCTTTTGAGAATTTTTTTGCTGTGTTGCAAAACTACGCAAGTTTAACAAAAGTTTCGTTAAAATTAACTAAAAGTTACAAAATGCAACCTTTAAAAAGTTAAATTGAGTAAAAATTCTACATTTTAAAATACCATCAGCCAAAATGTGTAGTCAAATTCGGTTTTGGCAAATTACACTACAACGCGTTTGCGGCGATTTGTTTGGCAGTGTTTGAAGCTAGTTGTTTGTGCGGCTTTGCGGAGGGTTTAAAAGCGTTATTTGCGTTTTGGTGTTGTTGCTTAGCAGGTTTGCTGAACTAGTTTGTGCTAGCGTGTTTTGTTTAGGTTTGCGGTTTGCCAAAAAAGCGATGAAGAAAATAAAAAGGCGGTTTTGCAGTCTGCGTTAAAGTTTGACAAAAGAAAGAGATTTAAAAAAGCAATTTGTCAAAACCAAATTTGATTAACACTTTGGCAAAAGCGGCAAAGCCTTTGCCAAAGAAGAGTTTAAAAAATTGTGAAACATTTTAAAAATATACTCAAAAGCGTTTGAGTATAAAGCCGTTTGATTTAAATATAATTTTTGCCGCGTTTTAAGTAGAATTCTCTTCGAAATTTTTCAAATTCTCCCGCTAAAATCGCCTCTCGCAAGCATTTTGTTAAATTCAAGTAGTAGTGCAGATTATGCAGGCTTGCAAGTCTAAAAAAGGTCAATTCACGCGCGCGGAAAAGGTGATTTAAGTATGCTCGTGAAAAATTCTTACACGCGTAGCAGTCGCAATCAGGGTCGATCGGGCTTGTCTCATCCGCAAAGGCGGCGTTTTTGATGTTTAGTTTGCCAAACGAGGTAAAAAGCGTGCCGTTGCGCGCGTTTCTTGTCGGCATCACGCAGTCAAACATATCCACCCCGCGCGCGACATTTTCGACAATGTCCTCTGGCGTGCCAACGCCCATTAGATAACGCGGGCGCATCGAGTCGATAAACGGCGTGACTCTCTCCACGCATTCATACATCTCCTCGTTGCTCTCGCCAACGCTCAAACCGCCGATGGCGATGCCGTCAAAGTCAAGCTCGCACAACTCGCTCGCACACCGCCGTCTTAACTCCGCGTTCGTCCCGCCTTGGATGATGCCAAAGATGTTTTGCCCTACTCCAACGCCATTTTCCTGACTCGTTTTGTGAAACGCGATCGCCTCTTTCGCCCATCTCACCGTTCGCTCAACGCTTTGTGCGAGGCGTTGCGTGGTCGCAGGCAAACCGACTAAATCATCCAAAATCATCATAATATCGCTGTTAAAATCGTATTGCGCTTGCAAGACATTTTGCGGCGTGAAGATGTGCGTTGAGCCGTCAATGTGGCTTTTAAAGACGATGCCCTCTTCGCTTTGTTTTGCGCGCAAGCTAAACGCCTGAAAACCACCGCTGTCGGTTAAAAAACTCTTCTTAAAGCCCGTAAAGCCGTGAAGTCCGCCGAATTTGGCGATCTTTTTTGAGGTCGGGCGAAGGTAGAGGTGGTAGGTGTTTGCAAGGATGATTTGCGGGTTTAAAATGCTTTGCAGGTCGATGCAGTCGAGGCTTTTAACCGCCGCCGCCGTCCCAACTGGCATAAAAACTGGCGTTAAAATCTCGCTGTGTGCGGTTTTTAGACGACACGCCCTCGCTGTGCCGTCAGTTTTTTGAAGTTCAAAAAACATTCTTCTCCTTTGAATTTCAAATTTGAATTTCGCAAATTTGTTAAAACCGAATTTGATTAAACTTTTAGAAGTGTGGCGGCAAAACGCCGCCTAGTCTCAAACTTGTCCCTTTTCATACATCGCGCGCATTTGCGCTTTTTCGCGTCTTTTCGCCTCTTTTTCGGCAAGGAATTTTCGGTAAGCATTGACATTAAACCCAAACCAACCAAGCATCGGCGCGCAGATGAAAACTGAGCTGTAACAACCGATGATGACGCCTGCTAGCATAATGAGCGAAAAGTCGTGGATCATATCCCCGCCCCAGAAAAACAAGATCAAAACCACAAAAAGCGTTGAAAGCGAGGTCATCAAAGTGCGTGAAAGCGTAGCACTTACGGCTTCATTCACAACGCGGTTGATGTCTGTGCTTTTGCTTTTGGCGACATCCTCGCGGATGCGGTCGAAGATGACGATTGTGTCGTTAAGCGAGTAGCCAAGGATGGTCAAAAGCGCGGCTAGCGTGTCGAGATTAACCTGCAAACGCAACACCGCAATCAACCCCACGACTATCAAAACATCGTGAATCTCACCCAAAATCGCCGCCAACGCAAACCGCCACTCAAACCGAAATGCGATATAAATTAGGATCAACGCTAGCGAAACGCAAATCGCCATCACACCCTTTTGACGCAACTCGTCACCAACCTTTGGTCCTACGATATCCACACGGCGAATCTCAAAATTCCCCGTCTCTTTTAGTAGCGTTGAGACGACAACGCCGGGGTCTTCGCTGAGCGTGTCGCTGCTTGAAAGGTAACGCACGATCACCTCATCACTACTTCCAAACTCAGTTACGCTCACCCCTTCAAAAGTCCCCGAAAGCTTCTGGCGGATCTCGCCAAGCGGGGCTGGGCGGTCGTATTTAATCTGGATCAGCGTCCCGCCTGAAAAGTCGATGCCGTAGTTTAGCCCTTTGACTAACATATAACCAATCGAGCCGATAAAAATCGCGAGCGAGAGGATGAAAAACGCCCACCGCATTTTCATAAAATTATAAACTTTTCCGCTATCAAAAATCTGCATTCTCAGCCTTTAATCTTTAAAAGTTTTTCCGAAAGTGTCAAATTCGAATTTGACGGGCTTGACGGCTTTGAAGAGTTTGGCTTGTTTGCAAACGGAGTTTTGTAGCCAAACCAAAAACGCGTGTTGCGGCTTTTTTCGATCCTGTTACAAAGCTGCTCAAACATCCCGTGCGTGCCAAGGATTGCCGTTAGCATCGAAGCGACAATACCGATCCCCATCGTCACCGCAAAACCCTTAACCGGACCCGTGCCGTAAGCGTAAAGCGCGGCGACTGTGACAAGCGAAGTGAGGTTTGAATCCACAATCGCACTCATCGCATTCTTGTAGCCTTGTTCGATGGCGTGGGCGACACTTCCGCCCGCGCGCAGCACCTCGCGGATGCGTTCGTTGATGATGATATTCGCATCAACCGCCATACCGATCGTTAGCACAATTCCCGCCATTCCGGGCAGGGTCAAAGTCGCACCAAAAAGCGCCATCACGCCAAGCAAGATGAGGATGTTTGTCACAAGTGCGATGTTGGCTAGAAAACCCGCCGCGCCATAGACGACGATCATAAACAAAAGCACGCAAACCGCGCTTGCACTGAGCGCTTTCATACTCTGGTCGATGCTTTGTTGCCCCAAACTTGGTCCGATGCTTCGTTTTTCAAGAAGTTTGACTGGGGCTAAAAGCGCGCCACTTCGCAGTGCGATCGCCACTGAGTGTGCCTCTTCAACGCTAAACCCGCCGCTGATCTGCCCGTGTCCGCCGCCAATGCGCTCGTTGATGCGTGGTGCAGAATACACCTTTCCGTCAAGCACGATGGCAAGCCGCCCGCCGACATTCGAGCCCGTAAAATCACCAAAAATTCTAGCTCCTTCGGCGTTTAGCGCAAAGTTGATGACGGGCATATTTGTCCGTTGGTCAAAGGCAACTTTTGCGTCCGTTAGCATCGACCCGTCAAGGACTGGGATCTCTTTTAAGAGGTATTTTTCTTTCGGGTTATTCACATCAGGCAACAAAACATCCCCGTAAGCCGCCGCGTCCGCCTCGCTTAAAGTCGCCGCCAACGCCTGCCGCTTGTCATCTACCGCCATCAGCTGCAAATGCGCCGCACGAGCGATGAGATCCATAGCCGCCGCCTCGTCTTTTTGCGTTTTGATGCCCGGAAGCTCGACTAAAATCTTGTCCGCGCCCTGCTTTGCAACCGTTGGCTCAGCCAAACCAAACTGATCTAACCTATTGCGAATCGTCTCAACTGCTTGGTCGATGGCGTAGTTGATCGTTGCGACCTTTTCTGCCTCAGTCAAACTCACCGAAAAGACAAGCCCATTGATCTGCGTGTTGATGCCACTGATCTCTTTTAACATCTGATTGATCTTAGCGACATCATCGCCGTCAATCAACTCAAACTCAACCCGCTCGTCACTAGTTTTAAGCGAATTGAGCAAAATGTCGTTGCGGTTTGTGTAGTAGCGAATGCTCGAAGCGATCGACTTTACCTTGCTTTTTAGCGCCGCGTCTGTCTCAACTCCAAGAAGCATATTAAGCCCGCCTTGAAGGTCGAGTCCAAGCGTGATTTTCCGTCCGCTATCAAGGTTGAAAATCGAAGGCGCGGCGGTGAAAAAGCCAAACACAAACGCCAAGATTAAAACTATAAATTTAAACCTCACGCCAAACCCTTATTTGTTCTCGCTTTTTTCGTCCTTTACCGCAAGTGGCTCAACTTTTCGTGCGATGAAATTGCGGTCAAGCCTCGCAGTTATGCCATCATTAAGCTTGATTGTGATAAACTCCTCCTCCGTTTTTACGACTTCGACAATCAACCCGCCGTTAGTGACGATTTTGTCGCCTTTTTCAAGCGATGCGATCATCTCTTTGTGCTTTTTGGCAGCCTTGTTTTGCGGGCGGATGAGAAGGAAGTAAAAAATGGCAAATAAACCAACGATAGGTAGTAACGATGAAAGAAGAGAGCTCTCTTGCATACAAATCCTTTAAAGAAAATTTAGCCCGCTATTTTAATCTAAAATTTATAAAAATTAGCTTTTTAATCGCATTTTTGCTCTCGTTTTTCATTTTCGGGCTGCATTTTTGCAAACCAAATTCGGTTTTAGCAAATTTGGTCGGGCTTTTTGGGCTGGCGTTGGGGCTTGTCGGGCTTTGGTGGTTGTTAAATTCGCGGCGTGAAGTCTGGTTTTTCACGGGCTGTTTTGTCGGGCTGTTTTGGTTTTATTGGATCAGTTTTTCGCTGCGTTATTTTGACATTATGTGGGCGATCGGCTTTGAAATCCTCTTCATCAGCCTCGCTTACGGCGTTATTTTCGGCGTGATCGGCTGGTTTGAAAACAAGCTTTTGCGCGCGGCGTTGCTTGTCGCTGTCGGCTACCTCTACCCGCTTGACTTCAACTGGCTAAATTTTGAAATCCTCTTTTCGCAAACGCCGTTTTACCCTTCGCCGTTTTCGCTTTTTGCCGTTTTGGTTGGGCTGGTGTTTTTGTCGCTTTGGCGCGGGGCGTTGCTTGTCGCTGCTCTCGTTGGTTCGCTTGGCGTTTTTTGGGAGGAAGAGGCGGCGCAAACTTCGCTTAACATCGCCCTTCTCAACACCTCGACTCCGCAGGATTTTAAGTGGCAGCAAGACAACGCAGGGCAGATCATCTCGCAAAATTTCGCCCTCATAGACGAGGCGATTAAGAGCAACGCCGACCTTGTTGTTTTGCCTGAAACTGCCTTCTACCTTCCGCTTAACAAAAACACGATTTTGCTTGACGAACTGAAAAAACGCTCGCAAAAAGCGGCGATTTTAACTGGCGCGCTGGCGTATGAAAACGGCAAGGCGTTTAACTCAGCGTTTTTGTTCCAAAACGGCGAGATGAAGCGGTTTGACAAGGTTGTTTTAGTTCCCTTTGGCGAGAGAAACCCACTTCCGCAGCCGCTTGCGGGCGTGGTCGAGAGGCTGTTTTTTGGGCAAGAGAGCGAGTTTAGCCCCGCAAACAACATCAGCAATTACTCAGTCGGCGGCGAGATGTTTAGAAACGCCATTTGTTTTGAGGCGACTCGCCCAGAGTTTTACGAAGACGCGCCAAAATTCATTGTCGCCATCAGCAGCCTCGCGTGGTTTGAGCCTTCAACCGCGCGCACCCTGCAAAGACTACTCATCACGCGTTTAGAGCGGCTTAATGGCGTAAAAGTTTTTCACGCCATTAACGCAGGCTAGCTAGTCCGCAACGCGGATGCTATTTACTCTGTAAAACCTCGCGTAAGCGTCATTTGGAAAGGCGGTTGGGTCGCTACCTAAAATCGCCCAGTCGCAAAACCTGCCCAAATCTTGCGCGAACGCCAAAACAGGCGGCAGGACGATGTCGGTTTTGCCTTGGCGAATTTGAGCGCGGATCGCTTCGTTTTGACGCAGTTGTAAAACGCCGTTTGCGTAGCCGTTTGAGCTGGCGTAAAACACGCCGACCATACACGCAGCGATCGCCCAAAGTTTCAAGCCAAATTCGAATTTAGCAGCGTAGTGAAGCTGCGAGGCAGCAAAGTCGCGCGCCATTTGCCGCCACATCACGCCAACGCTGGCGATGAGCATTGTCGTGTCTAAAAATCTCGCCCGAAGCGGCGTGCCGTCAAGGACGATTAAGCACAAGCCCATAAACAACCACGCAGCAAATAAAATCAGCGGCATTTGCGTCTTGCTCACACCCTGCACGCGCGCCGTGTCAAGCAACATTAGCAGCACAAGCACTATGACCGAAAGCCCAACTTTGTCTGCTGCAAAACCAACGGCTAAAACCGCCAAAAAACTTAGATGTCGCCAGCCAAACGCCTTGTAAAGCAGCATCCTACTCGCCCAGTAAAGTGCCAAAACCGCCAAAAAGCAGTAAAGCGTGTCGTTTTGCGCAAGAAAGTTGTAGGTTTTGACAACCTGCGCGACCAACTCGCCAAAAGACATTTGCAACAACTCAGAAAGCGAGTAGTAAGCGTCCTCACCATAAACCGAGCGGTAGAGGGCAATTTTCTCTTGCTGTCCTTTTGAGACAAAAAGCAGCCAAAAACCTGCAAAAACCGCCGCAGTCGCAAAGCCAAGTCCGACAACGCGGCGTTTTGTAACCACTAGCCAAACGAGCAAGCAGAGCAAAACAACGCACATCAACGCCGCTAACCACTCGTGAGAGACGGCAGCTAAAAAGCCAACAAGCGGCGTGAGCGCGTAAGCAACAGCGCGCGTGAGTTTGCCGTGGCGTTCGATGTAGTAGTGGCGGATCAGACAGAAAAAGCCGAAAAACAAGGTCGCGGGCAAGAGGTAGTTAAACGAGCCTGCGCCCCACAAAAATGTGCTTCCAAAAACGCCGTAGTAGCAGATCGCGCCGAGCAAAACGCAAAATGTAAAAAGGTCGCATTTGTTCGCGGGCAAGTGCGAGAAGATCGCCGCGAAAAAGACGAAGAAAAAGCACGCGCCCATAAACGCATTTGCCGCGTCATAAACAGGCGAGAGGGTAAATTTTGCGAAGACATTCCGCCACAAAAGCTCGCCCAAACGCGAATTCACGCCGTCAAAAAAGGCGGCGTTGGTCTGAGAGTGGAGATATTGCGCGAGGTCGTCTGAGACGGGGAAAAAGTGGATGTTGAGCCAAAACAGCCAGAAGAAAATCACCAAAAAAAGCAAGAAATTTTTGCCAAAGTGTTGCCAGTTGATGTCAAATTCGAATTTGGCAAGGCAGGTCTCTTTGCACATCCCAAACACAAAGCCAAAAACCAAAAACGACATAGCAAAAAACGCGCCGAGCTTCACCCACAAGACATTTGAGAAGAAAAAGGCGCGGCTGGCGTCAAATTCGAGTGTGATGCCTGCGGTTTGGGCGATGTTTAGCACGAGCGGTTGGCGTTTGTGGATGTTGAGTTGAAGTTTTACGAGTTTGTCATTAACCTTGACCTCTTTAACCGCGGCTAACGGTTCGTAAAGCACGCTTCCATAAACAAACTGCGAAGGGTAGAGCTGCACTTGCAACTCGCCCGCCTCTTTTGGGGCGATGTGGGCTTTGTAGTGCGTGGTGAATCGCCCAAGGTCAAAGCCGTAGCGCACCGCCTGCCCTTCAATCTGCTCGTTAATCGGCTCGATCGTTTGGAGTCTAACGCCCTCTGGCGAGGTGATGTCCATAGTCAAAGCTGGGGCGTGGAGGTAGTTGCGCGAAGCGGTGGTGACAAATGCGTCCGTGAAGACGACAAAAAACAGCAAAGTTAGCAACAATGCGGAGACTAAACTCTTTAAAACCTTCATCAAAACCTTTCTTAAATTCTAAAAATTTTCTGAAAACAATTTTTAATTCTAATGAATTTTTGCTTAATCAAAAGCAAAATTTGTAAGCTTTTCGTTAGCTGCGTGTAAATTTGTGTTAAAAATTTGTTTAATTCATTAAATTTATATTAAATTTATCTTATTTGTGTCTCTGAAAATTTACTTAGACGAGTCAAATTCGGTTTTGGCAATTTAGGTTTTTGGTTTTACGAGTGACGGCAGCAAATTTTCAAAGCTTCACCTTGAAATTTAGCCGCGTTTGCTACCGCAAAAGCGTAGGTGAAGCATTGCTTTTACAATCGCAAGGCGGGCTGGTTGCCAATGCTTACGAGTAAAACCTTTTTTGTAATGCAACAATGTTTAAAAAATCGTAAAAAACTATCAGTTTTTTACGCAACCTTGAAAGCGTTGTCGGGGGATTGGGGGATCAAAGGAGGACAAGGGGAGCGACTTCGCAATTCAAGCCCCCTTGTCCCCCCCCCCTTTGAAGAAAATTTAACCTCGTAAAACCTCCAAAAATTTAAAACTGGAAAAACCAAATTTGATTTTAAAAAATTTTGGAGTTTCAAATTCGGTTTTGGTTGAATTGCGATTTTGCAAAAACCAAATTTGAGTGCAAAGGCGGATTATGTTGAGTTGTGAAGAGTGGGTTTTGGGTTTAGGTTGTAAATCTAGTATTAAAAAGGCTAGATTGTCAATCAAAAGCGCTAAATCGTCAATCAAATTCGAATTTGACGATTTAGTAACGCGCCAATCGCCAAAGGCAAAACCTTCGGCGATTGACGATTAAACAAGCGGCTACTTGCCAAGCTTGATGTTAAACTCTTTGTCTGCGTAAAGCCCCGTGCCGACTGGGATCGTGCGTCCGAGGATGACATTTTCTTTCAAGTCCTCCAAAAAGTCGGCTTTTGCGGTGATGCTAGCCTCCGTTAAGACCTTTGTCGTCTCTTGGAATGAAGCGGCGCTGATGATGCTGTCAGAGCCGATCGCCGCACGCGTAACGCCAAGAAGCACCGGCTCAGCGAGTGCTGGTTCGCGCCCTGAGAGCAGCGCAAGCCTGTTTTCTTCGCGGAATTTGCGGCGGCTGATCAAATCTCCTTCAATGAAGCTTGTGTCACCACTATCAACGATCTTCACTTGCCTTAGCATTTGCGAGACGATGATCTCAATGTGCTTGTCGTTGATCGCAACGCCTTGCGAGCGATAAACCTGCTGGATCTCGCTGATCAAGTAGTAGTGAAGCGCCTTTTCGCCAAGCACACGCAACACATCGTGGCTTGAAATGAGCCCGTCTGTGAGCTTCTCGCCCGCATGGACAAACTCGCCGTCACGCACCTGAATTTGGCGGTTTCGCTCGATGAGATACTCAGCCGTTGTGCCGTCCTCGCTCGTGACGATAACCCGCTCTTTACCGCGAAGCGACTTATCGAGCCTGACGATGCCGTCAATTTCTGAGATTGTCGCGCGGTTTTTAGGCTGCCTTGCTTCGAAAAGTTCGCTAACGCGTGGCAAACCACCTGTGATGTCTTTTGACTTAGCAACCGCTTTTGGCGTTTTTGCGAGGATGTCAGCAAGTGCAACTTTGTCGCCACTTTTTACATAAATCGCCGTTTTTGGTTCGAGCTGGTAGCGGACCAGCTTGCCTTCGCTGCTAATGACGATCATCGGCTTCACGCCTGTTGGGAGGTATTCGTTGATCACCAAACGGCTCTCGCCTGTGGCTTCGTCATACTGCTCGTCTGCGCTGTAACCTGCTTCGATGTCCTCAAACGCCACCGTGCCGCCAATTTCTGCGATGACTGGCGTTGTGTAAGGGTCCCACTCGGCGATGATCGTCTTGTCGTCACTAAACGGCTTGGCAACAACGCTGCCACTTAACACATCTTGGCTGTCATTTACGCAAATTTCACTTCCGCGTGGGATGTAATGTCTCTCTGCCTCGCGGTCATCCGCATCCACAACCACGAAGAAAAGCCCCTTCTCCTCGACTCTGTCGCCTGCTTTGATGTTTTTGTGGCGTTGTAAAAAGTCGCCTTCAAGAAGGTAGTATTTCACCATTCCTGATGCTTTTGCTTTGATCGTTTGAGTCACTGGCGAGCCGTCTGCAACTAAGATGTCGCTGCCGCATGGCACACGACTAGGGACATTCCAGCTCTCTTTGATGACCTCGACAATGCTCTCGTTTGCCTTAACTTGCGCCCCTTTTGCGTAAGGTAGGTAAAATTTGCCCTCGACCTTGCCGCTAACGCCTGCAAGTTCGTTTGCTTTGGCGATGTCGTGGCGGCGGATTGAGTATTTCCTGCTCTCGCCCGTCTCATTTGTCAAAACCAAATTTACATCCTCGTGCGAGATGTCGATGTCGAGTTTGCCGTCAAAAACCGCTTTGATCTTTGGTTCAACAAGCAAAATCGCCGCATTTCGGCGGTTGGCGACAACGAATTTGCCGTCATTTTCGTAAGTTTTGATGTTGTAGTAGCGGATGAAACCCTCTTTTTGCGCGATGATCTGCCTATCTTGCTGCTCGGTTGAGGCAGTTCCGCCGATGTGGAAGGTTCGTAGCGTAAGCTGAGTTCCCGGCTCGCCGATCGACTGGGCTGAGACGATGCCGACTGCTTCGCCCGGTTTTACGAGTTTGCCCTCGCCGAGGTTGATGCCGTAACATTTTGAACAAACGCCCTTTGCCGCTTTGCAAGTGATCGGCGTGCGGATGCTGACTGCTTTGATGCCTGCATCGACAATAACCTTTGCGCGCACCTCATCAAGCAGCGTCCCCTCGCTAAATAAAATCTCGCCGCTAATTGGATCAACCACATCCGCGCTGATGACGCGTCCGACAATCCTCTCTTCTAAGCTTTCGATCAACTCGCCGTTGTCGGTGATCTCGCTGACTTCGATGCCTTCGTGCGTGCCGCAATCTTCAAGCGCGACCTTGACATTTTGACTAACATCAATGAGCTTTCTTGTCAAATACCCAGCATTTGCCGTCTTCAACGCGGTGTCTGCCAAACCTTTACGCGCGCCGTGGGTTGAGATGAAATATTCGCTAACATTTAGCCCTTCGCGGAAGTTCGACAAAATCGGCGTTTCGATGATCGAGCCGTCTGGTTTTGCCATAAGCCCACGCATACCAGCAAGCTGGCGAATTTGAGCCGCACTACCACGCGCCCCGCTGTCTGCCATCATATAAATCGAGTTAAAGCCCTTCTTGTCGTTTTCAATCAGCTTCATCATCTCCTTTGCGACTTTGTTGTTTGTCTCAGTCCAGATATCAACAATCTTGTTGTATCTCTCCGAGTCGGTCAAAAGTCCCGAGCCGTATTGATTTTGGATCTCCCTGACCTGCTTTTTAGCTTCATTTACATAGTCGTATTTTGTCTGCGGGATGATGATGTCGGCGATCGAAATGCTCACACCTGCCTTTGTTGCGTAACGGAAGCCCAAGTTTTTAAGCCTGTCCAAAAAGCCCGCCGTCACCTCCAAACCACCTGTTTTATAAACATAATCAACAAGATTTGCGATGTCTTTTTTCTTCATTACCCTATTCCACATACTCTGCGGGATGGCGTTTTGGCTAAACTGCGGTAGGATCGAGTTGATGATCAGCCTGCCTGCGGTCGTCTCAATCCTCTTGCCGTCTAAGATCGTCTTAATCTTTGCGTGCAAGCCAAGACAATGCGCCTCAACAGCGATCATCACCTCATCCACACTCGCAAAAATCTTATTCGCACCGACATCACCATCTTTCTCCAAACTTAGGTAATACACGCCCAAAACCATATCCTGACTAGGCACGGTGACGGCTTTACCGCTTGCTGGAAGCAAGATGTTCATCGAAGAGAGCATCAAAATCTTACACTCAGCGATCGCCTCTTGGCTAAGCGGGACATGCACCGCCATTTGGTCGCCGTCAAAGTCGGCGTTGAAAGCCGAACACACAAGCGGGTGAAGCTGGATCGCCTTACCTTCGATCAAAACTGGGTGGAAGGCTTGGATCGACATTTTATGTAGCGTTGGGGCGCGGTTTAGCATAACTGGATGGTCAGCAACCACCTCTTCTAAACACTCCCAAATCTCATTTGCCCGCTGGTCGATTAGCTTTTTTGCCGCCTTCACGGTCGCCGCGTAACCCTTCTCTTGAAGGCGGGCGATGAGATGTGGCTTGAAAAGCTCCAACGCCATTCTCTTTGGCAAGCCGCACTGGTCCATTCTAAGTCTAGGTCCAACGACAATTACACTTCGCCCTGAAAAATCCACACGCTTTCCAAGCAAGTTTTGCCTAAAACGCCCTTGCTTGCCTTTGATGATCTCGCTGAGTGATTTTAAAGGTCGCTTGTTTGCTCCTTTTACCGCGTTTGCGCGGCGTCCGTTGTCAAAAAGCGCATCCACCGCTTCTTGCAACATCCTCTTTTCGTTGCGAACGATGATCTCAGGCGTGTCAAGCTCCATAAGCCTCTTTAAACGAGCGTTGCGGTTGATGACGCGGCGGTAAAGGTCATTCACATCGCTCACGGCAAACTTTCCGCCGTCAAGCCCAACAAGCGGGCGTAAATCTGGCGGTAAAACTGGAAGATTTGTGATCATCATCCACTCTGGGCGGCTGTCGTTGTCGATGAAACTTTCGATGACTTTTAGCCTTTTAATTAGCGTCTTTTTCTTCGTGTCGCTTTTGGTTGCGGCGATTTCTGCTTTAATCGAGCCTGCGATATCAACCAAGTCAAGCTCGCTTAGCATATCCCGAATCACCTCGCCGCCCATTCTAGCCTTAAAGCCCTTTGTCGAAAACTTCTCGTAAAGCTTGTTGTATCTCTCCTCATCAAGAACATCATACCTCTCGACCTTCGCGCCAACCTCGCCGCCTTCGCTGCTATAAACCGCTTCGCCGCCCTCCTCGACAATGTAGGCTTCATAACTTAACACTCGCTCCAAGTCTTTCATCTTAATGCCAAGCAAAGTACCGATGCGTGAAGGAAGCGAATTGACATACCAAATGTGCGCAACTGGCGTGACAAGCTCGATGTGCCCCATTCTGCTGCGGCGAACTTTTGAGCTAGTCACCTCAACGCCACATTTTTCGCACTTCGTCCCTTTAAAACGCATTTTTTTGTATTTACCGCAAAGGCATTCAAAGTCTTTAATCGGTCCAAAAATCTTCGCACAAAAAAGTCCGTCTCGCTCTGGTTTAAGCGTGCGATAGTTGATCGTCTCTGGTTTTTTAACCTCGCCGTGACTCCACTCTTTGATCTTCTCTGGACTCGCAAGTCCTAAACGAAAGACCGCAAAGTCTCGCGGGCGCGCGTCTTCGTTGATGACAATGGGAGTGTAACCTTGTAATTCTTTCATATTCTGTCCTTTTTAAATTTAATCTCACAAATTTGTCAAATTCGAATTTGACACGCCTACTCGTCTTTGTTGTAAATCTCAACATCAAGCCCAAGCGACTTCAACTCGCTTGTGAGGACGAAAAATGTCTCTGGCACGCCCGTGCTTGTCACACTCTCGCCACGCGTGATGGCTTTGTAGGCGTTAAGTCGCCCTTCGACATCGTCAGACTTAATCGTCAGCATCTCTTTTAGCGTGTTTGACGCGCCGTAAGCTTCAAGCGCCCAAACCTCCATCTCACCAAACCTCTGCCCACCGCTAAGTGCTTTACCGCCGACTGGTTGTTGCGTGACGATGCTGTAAGGTCCTGTGCTTCGCGCATGCACTTTTTCATCCACAAGATGGTGGAGTTTTAGCATATACATCACGCCGACATTCACCCTCTCTGCCATTTTCGACCCTGTGCGTCCGTCATAAAGATCAGTCTTGCCGTCACTGTCGATCTTTGCAAGCTCAAAAAGCTTTGCAAATTCTTCTGACTTAACGCCTTCGAAAATCGGAGTTGCAAACTTCACGCCCTTACTCCAATCCCTCGCATATTTCACCAACTCTTCATCGCTAATCTTTGCGAGCATCTTCTCCGCGTCCATCAAACGCGAAACGCTTGCGATCTCAATCATTTTGCTTCTTAGCTCATTGAGCCAATTTTGCTTTTGCTCTTCGAAAATCTTCGCGATCTGCTCGCCAAATTTGAGTCCGACAAGTCCCAAGTGGCTCTCCAAAATCTGCCCGATATTCATACGGCTTGGAACGCCAAGCGGATTTAGGACGATATCCACCGGACGCCCATCAGGCAAGTATGGCATATCCACATCCGCGACAATGTTACTGACAATACCCTTATTTCCGTGTCGCCCAGCCATCTTGTCGCCGACTTTGAGTTTGCGTTTAGTTGCGATGTAGATTTTGATGAGTTTTACAACGCCGCTTGGCAAAATATCGTCTTTTTCGATGATTTCAAGTTTTGCGTCGTGCTCCTCTTTGAGCTTTTTCTTCTCGTTTTGAAAATGCTCTTTTAAGGCGTCATACTCCCTTCTAACTGGCTCGGCAAAGTGTTTGATGTGTGCGTTTAGTGCAAATTTACTCACACCCAAAAGTGCCTCTTTTGTCGGCTTCTCACCCTTTTTAAACTTAAACTGCCCAAGTTCAAGCGGCTCTTCAACTGGTGATTTTGTCAAAATGTCGATCACCCTTAAAGACTCCTCACGATCAAGCATCATCAACCTGTCTCTATGCTCGTTTTCAAGCACCTTTTTCTCTTTGTCGAGTGCTTCGATGCTTCTAGCGTCTTTGTCGTAGCCCTTTTTGGTGTAGATTTTCACATCTACAACAACGCCCTCTAAACTTGCAGTAGCGTAGAGAGATTTATTCGCCACATGCCCTGCTTTTTCGCCAAAAATCGCCCGCAAAAGCCTCTCTTCTGGCGTTGGTTTCATCTCCCCTTTTGGCGAAACCTTACCAACCAAAATCATCCCCGCTTTGACATTCGTGCCGATTTTGACAATGCCGCTGGCGTCAAGGTGGCTGATGTCTTCGTCTTTAATCCCCGGAATTTCACGCGTGATCTCCTCAACTCCGTCTTTTAACTCACGCGCCTCGATCTCCTTTTCGTAGATGTGAATGCTCGTAAAAGCGTCATCTCTAATCATATGCTCGCTCATCACAATCGCATCTTCATAGTTATAACCATTCCACGGCATAAAGGCAATCACCGCATTTCGCCCGATGGCAAGCTCGCCGTTTTCCATACTCGGACCGTCAGCGATGATCTCGTCAGCCTTGACAACATCGCCCTTTTTGACGATCGGATGTGCGCCGAAACTGGTGTTCTGGTTTGTTCGCATATTTTTTTCTAGCGTGTAGTGGTCGATAAAAGGTCCATTCTCATCCTCGCCTAGAATGAAGATGTTTTTGCTATCCACCTTCTCGACAACACCACCGCGTCTAGCCTTCACCGCCTCCCACGCATCACGCGCGATCACCGCTTCCATCCCCGTGCCGACAATCGGCGCTGAGCTTGTGATGAGCGGCACTGCTTGGCGTTGCATATTCGACCCCATAAGCGCGCGGTTAGCGTCATCGTGCTCCAAAAACGGGATCAAACTTGCCGCCACACCCATTACCATCCCGCTACAAAGGTCAATCAGCGTTACATCCTCGCGTTTTGCAAGCGTATTCTCACCATCCTGCCTCGCCTCGATCAAATCCTCGACAATCTCGCCGTTTTTTCCAAGTTTTGTTGAAGCCGCAGCGATGATATGTCCCTCTTCTTGTGTCGCGGTGAGATAAACAATCTCGTCTGTCACAACGCCATTTTCTACGCGTTTGTAAGGCGACTCGATGAAACCCATATCATTCACCTTTGCGTAGGTTGAAAGGGTGTTGATAAGCCCGATGTTTTGCCCCTCCGGCGTCTCAACTGGACAAATTCTGCCGTAATGTGTTGGATGCACATCGCGCACTTCAAAGCCCGCTCTCTCTTTTACGATGCCGCCTTCGCCAAGTGCTGAGAGACGCCTTTTGTGGGTTACTTCGCTAAGCGGATTTGTCTGGTCCATAAACTGGCTAAGCTGTCCGCCTGTGAAAAATTCGCTAATCGTATTTGTGATCGCCTTTGGGTTGATCAAATCAAACGGCATCAACTCGTCCAAATTCGAATTTAGCGTGCTAAATTTGTCTTTAATGCTTTTTTGCATCTTAACAAAGCCAGTGTGAAGCTCGTTTGCAAGTAGCTCACCGATCGCTCTAATGCGGCGGTTTCCTAAGTGGTCGCGGTCGTCAATGTGCCCCAAGCCGTTTTTAACGCGCGTGAGGTATTTTACAACGGCGATGATATCCTCTTTTGTAAGGCAGGTGATGTAATCAGGCGTTGAAAGCCCAAGCTTGTGGTTCATCTTCATCCTACCAACGCGCGTTAGGTCATACCTCTCAGGGTTGAAAAAGAGATCATTCATAAAGCTGATCGCATTCTCTTTTGTCGCTGGATCTCCTGGATGCATCACCTTGTAAATTCTAAACATACTAAGCAAGTTTTCATCGTCAATATTCTTGCAGTCTTCTGAGTTTTTGATCTGCTTTAAAGTGTCCGCGTCTTGCTCAAACGACTTGATGATCCCTTCATCCACACCGCTTGCAAGGTCGTTTGCAATCTCAAATTCGCCGCAAGTTTGGGCGATTTTTTGCAGTTTTGTCTCGTCAAGTTTAGTCAAAATGTCGTAAATCACCTCGCCAGTCGTGTTATCCACAATCGGCGAAGAGAGATAACGCTCGATGAGCCTCTCGACTGGATACTCCACAAACTCCAAACCCGCCTCGACCAAACTCTCAGCGCGTTTTTTTGTCAGCCTCTTGCCCGCCTCGCAAATCACCTCGCCACTCTCGCTTTTAAGGTCGTAATCAAGCCGTCCGTTGTAGTCAGCAAAGTTAAACGCGGTCAAGAATTTGTTTTCTTTGACGATGATTTTTAAAATCGGATAAAAAATCTTCAAAATGTCTTGCTTTTTGTAGCCAAGTGCGCGGAATAAGATCGTAATCGGCACTTTTCTGCGTTTGTTAATCCTCACAAAAAGTGCGTCTTTTGAGTCATATTCAAAATAAAGCCAGTTGCCGCGATCTGGGATGATCTGCGCGGTGAAGACAAGCTTGTTTGCGATCATTTGATTTTCTTCTTCTTTGAAGATGACGCCCGGGCTGCGGTGGAGTTGATTAACCACGACTCTTTCAACACCGTTGATGATAAAACTTGTCCTCTCAGTCATCAACGGGATGTCGCGGATGGCGATCTCTTGCACTTTTGTGTCTTTGATGCCGATAATTTCGTTTGTTTTCTCATCTCTCTCGTGTAAAGTCAGCTGCACTTTCATACGCAAATTTACCGCGTAAGTCAGCCCTCGCTCCATACACTCACGCACGGTGTAACGCGGCTTGCCAACTTCGCAGTCGATAAATTCAAGAGTTAGGCGATTTTGCGGGTCGCGGATCGGGAAGATCGACCTAAGCACCTGCTCGATGCCGCTTGTGTCGCCCTTGCCGTCAATGTTTAAAAACCTGTCGAAACTCTTTTTTTGCAGTTGAAGAAGGTGCGGGATTTCGATCTTGCGAGGCGTGTTTGAAAAATCCACCCGAAGACGATTGCCAGAAAAAAGACTATTTAGCATAATTTTCCTTTGAATTAAGTTTTTTATTTGAACTTGTAAAAACCAAATTTGATTTTGGCATAGTGTTTATGGTTATGATATTTGTCTAAATGTTGAAAATCTAAAAAGAGAAGCGGGATTACTCTTAGCCAAGTTATGAAAATGCGAATTTTGATAAGATAGTTTCATTCTTGCCCTTTTTTGTCGCACTTAGCGACTAACGCAATTACAAAGTAGTGGTTTTGTCAAATTCGAATTTGACAATTTAGCCAACCAACAACGCCGCGAAGCATTGTTTTTGCAGCCGTTTTAAGCCGTTTAGTTACAACCTTTGTCCAAACAACAAACTCAACCAACACAAAAGATTAAAACCGACTGATATTCAAAAAGTTAAAAATGTCAAAACAAAATTTGATTTTGACATATGTGAAAATAGCCAAATTCGAATTTAGCAAAATTCAAATTTGGCTATTTGAGGCAAAACGCCTCGTTGTGCGTGAAGTTATTTAAGTTCAACTTTCGCGCCAACCTCTTCAAGTTTCTTCTTAGCTGCCTCAGCGTCATCCTTGCTTGCGCCCTCTTTGATGACTGATGGAGTGCCCTCAACTGCGTCTTTTGCCTCTTTAAGACCAAGACCAGTAAGCTCTCTAACAACTTTAATAACTTTGATCTTCTCTGCACCAGCGTCAGCAAGAACAACATTAAACTCAGTTTTCTCCTCTGCTGCCTCTGCTGCTGCGCCGCCACCAACGCCAGCTACCATAACAGGAGCTGCGCTAACACCAAATTTCTCCTCGAACTCTTTAACAAGCTCGCTAAGCTCTAAAACTGAAAGATTTGAGATAAACTCTAAAACATCTGCTTTTGTAATAGCCATTTTAATTCCTTTGAAAATATTTTGTCAAAACCAAATTTGACCAATCCTAGCTTACGCCGCCTCGTTTTCTTTCTTTTCTCTAAGCGCATTTAGCCCAATCGTGAAGTTTTGAATAGGTGCATTCCAAACTTGCAACAACATAGCCAAAAGCTCGTTCCTTGAAGGCATCTTAGAAAGGGCAACAACCTTGCTAACAGGTGCAACTTCGCCGTCAATAAACGCAGTTTTGATTTGAAAAAACTCTGCATTTGCCTCAGCGAATTTTGCTGCTACTTTTGTAGCTGCTAGCTGATCTTGCGACCACAAAAAGATGTTTGTATCCTTCAACTCCAAGCCGCTTTTGCTTGCGCCGTTTAGTGCGATACCTGCAAGAGTGTTTTTGATCACCCTTACGCTCACGCCTGCTTCACGCGCTGTGTTTCGCAAACCCTCTAAGCTCTTTACATTCAAACCTTTGTAGTTACATACGATAATCGCCTCGCTAGCAGCAAACTGCTCTTGAAGTTCAGATACGATCTGTGCCTTTTGCTCTCGTGTCATCTTTGCTCCTTTCCGATTGATTTTGGCAGAGAAAACTCTTGCGAGTTTAATTAAGTCTTGCGACCTCGGCTGTCTGCAATCTAAGTTTAAAGCCAAAACTAAACCGAATTTAGCCTTGGCTTTAAACTTGCAAAAGCAGACTCAAATTGTCAAAACCAAATTTGAATCTGCTTTGTAACGCGTTGTTATTTCAGCTCTAAAAGCTCTTGTGCGTCAAGCCCAACTGCTGGACTCATCGTTAAAGAAAGCTTTGCTGATTTGATATATCTACCTTTTGAAGTGGCTGGTTTGTGCTTGTTAATGACACGAACAAAAGTTGTAATATTGTCAAGCAACTGCTCTTTTGTAAAGCTAACTTTGCCAAGCCCTGCGTGGATGTTACCTTGCTTATCAACGCGGAAATTAACTTGTCCGCTTTTAGCGTTTTGAACCGCTTGTGCGACATCCATAGTCACCGTGCCTGTTTTTGGATTTGGCATTAAACCCTTAGGTCCAAGAAGCCTACCAACTTTACCAACCAAGCCCATTAGATTTGGAGTAGCGATCAAAATGTCAAAGTTGATAACACCTTTTGAGATCTCCTCAACCAACTCCTCAGCACCGACTACATCCGCGCCCGCTGCTTTCGCCTCATCCGCCTTCACATCTTTGGCGATCACACCAACGCGAACAACTTTGCCAGTCCCAGCTGGCAACACGACTGAGCCGCGAACCATTTGATCAGCGTGACGAGGATCAACGCCCAACTGCATCGCGATCTCAACCGTCTCGTCAAACTTAGCAGAAGCCAAGCCTTTTACCGTCTCAACCGCCTCGTTTAACGCATAACTTTTCGTAGCATCAACTTTTTTCAAAAGTTCTGTAAATCTTTTTGTGTTTTTCTTCATAATTTTCTCCGCATAATTGCTTCCACTTTACCCAAGTGGTCAAGGTTTGATTACTCAGTGACTGTAATACCCATAGACCTTGCTGAACCAGCGATAATCTTCGCTGCTTGCTCTCTGTCTTTGGTGTTCATATCAGCGATTTTCTTATCAACAATCTCTAAAATTTGAGCTTTTGTAAGTTTGCCAACTTTGTTTTTTAGCGGATTGTCCGCGCCTTTGCTGATGCCTGCTGCTTTTTTGATCAAGTCAGTAGCAGGCGGTTGTTTTGTAACAAAAGTAAAGCTTTTGTCAGCATAAACCGTGATCACAACTGGGATGTTGTAACCAGCCATATCTTTTGTTCTCTCGTTAAACGCCTTGCAAAACTCCATAATATTCACACCGCGTTGTCCAAGTGCTGGACCAACTGGTGGGCTTGGGTTTGCCTTTGTTGCGGCAATTTGCAATTTAATCTCGCCTACAACCTTCTTTGCCATAGTCTTCTCCTTAAAAAAATTAGCTTTGTAATTAAAACATATTCAAATTTGATTTGAACAACTTAAATTATATAATCTTCTCCACCTGAGAATACATAATCTCAACAGGTGTGCTGCGTCCAAAAATCGACACATTCAACTTTAACTTGCCGTGGATCATATCATAATCCTCGACCGTTGCGTTAAAATTTGCAAACGGACCATCCACAATCCTCACCAACTCACCATTTTCAAATGAAATTTTAGGTTTTGGTGCGGCGCGGTTATTAACCTTTTCTAATACCGATGCGATGTCCTTCTCGTTTAGCGGAGCTGGTTTTTTCGACTCACCAACAAAACGAGAAACACGCGGGATAGACTGAATTTTGTGCCATAGCGCGTTGTCAAGCTCGATATTTACAAAAACATAACCAGAGTAAAGAGTTCTCTCTACTACCTTTTGTGTGCCGTTTTTCACCTCGATGATATCCTCAGTCGGAACGACAACTTGTGCGATTTGATCGCCAAAACCATACTCGTTAGCGAGATTTTCAATCGCCTTTTTAACAGACATCTCGCTCCCTGAATAAGTTTGAATTGCATACCATTTAAACTTCTCTTGCATTTCCAACTCTCCCTTACACAAGCTTTGAAATGCTAAATGACATTACTAAATCAACCAATGCTAAAAATAATGATATAACAGTCACAACTAAAAAAACGGTGATAAAAGCATTCCTAACTTGTTCTTTGGTAGGAAAAATTACCTTATCTAACTCACCCTTAGCATTTTTAAAACTATCTAAAAAATTACTCATTTAAGACCTTATCAGTGGCAGGGCGAGAGGGACTCGAACCCCCAACCATCGGATTTGGAATCCGGCGCTCTACCATTGGAGCTATCGCCCTAGAAATAATAGCAACCAAAAAACTCAGTTGCCATAAACTAGACTATTTAAGTTTTGTCTCTTTATGAAGCGTATGTTTTTTATCACGCGAGCAATATTTGTTTAACTCTAATTTCTCAGCTTTTTTCTTTGCGTTTTTGATAGTTGAGTAGTTAATCTCACTGCACTCTGAGCATTTAAGACCGACTTTGATGATATTAGAATTCTTTGCCATAACAAACCTTAGTAATTAAAATATAAACAAAAGCCGCCAAATTCAAATTTGACGACTTTTGCGAAAATTATAGCATTAAGCTAAAATTTTAGAAACAACGCCTGAACCTACTGTGCGTCCGCCCTCGCGAATCGCAAAGCGAGTTCCCTCTTCAAGCGCAACTGGGTGGATAAGCTCAACAGTGATTTTTAGGTTGTCACCCGGCATAACCATCTCAGTGCCTTCTGGTAGAGTGATCGAGCCAGTAACATCTGTTGTTCGCACATAGAATTGTGGTCGATAGTTGTTGAAGAATGGAGTATGTCGTCCGCCTTCCTCTTTTGTTAATACATAAACTTCGCCCTCGAATTTTGTGTGTGGAGTGATTGATTTTGGTTTGCAAAGCACCATACCGCGCTCTACATCCTCTTTCTTAGTGCCGCGAAGCAATACGCCAACATTGTCGCCTGCCTCGCCTTGATCCATCTCTTTGCGGAACATCTCAACGCCAGTAACGGTTGTTGTTTGAGTGTCGCGGATACCAACGATTTCGATTGTATCGCCAACTTTAACAACACCTTTTTCAATACGACCAGTTACAACAGTACCACGACCTGAGATGCTGAATACATCTTCGATTGGCATCAAGAAGTCTTTGTCGGTTGCACGAGTTGGAGTTGGGATATACTCATCAACTTTGCTCATAAGCTCTAAAATTTTAGCTGACCACTCACCGTCTTGTCCAGCTTTTGCCTCTTCAAGTGCTTTAAGTGCTGAACCGCTTACGATTGGAGTGTCGTCACCTGGGAAGTCATACTCGTTAAGAAGCTCGCGGATCTCCATCTCAACAAGCTCTAAAAGCTCTGCGTCATCAACCATATCAGCTTTGTTCATAAATACAACGATGTATGGAACGCCTACTTGGCGAGAAAGCAAGATGTGCTCGCGAGTTTGTGGCATAGGACCGTCAGCTGCTGAAACAACTAGGATCGCGCCGTCCATTTGCGCCGCACCTGTGATCATATTTTTAACATAGTCGGCGTGACCTGGACAATCTACGTGAGCGTAGTGGCGATTGTCAGTCTCATACTCAATGTGTGAAGTAGCGATGGTGATACCGCGCTCCTTCTCTTCTGGTGCGTTGTCGATATTGTCATAATCTTTTAACTCAGCCAAACCTCTGCGAGAAAGAACCGCTGAAATAGCCGCTGTTAGCGTAGTCTTACCATGATCAACGTGACCAATCGTGCCGATATTGACATGTGGTTTCGTTCTAGAAAACTTTTCCTTTGCCATACTCTATCCTTTATGTGAAAGTGTTTAAAAATTTTGGCTCAGTTTAGCCAAACTTAGCTTAATTATTAGTTAGCTTTTTGTCATTTGACTAAACTGAGCCGAAATTTGCAATGAATGGAGCTCATAGCGAGATTTGAACTCGCGGCCTCTTCCTTACCAAGGAAGTGCTCTGCCCCTGAGCTATATGAGCAGGTTAAGCAGGTTGAATACTAGAAGCAACAATAAAAAACAGCTCCCAAAATGGAGCGGGAAACGGGGCTCGAACCCGCGACCCTCAGCTTGGAAGGCTGATGCTCTAGCCAACTGAGCTACTCCCGCAATAATTAACAAGTGGTGGTGAGACGTGGATTCGAACCACGGAAGACGTAGTCAGCAGATTTACAGTCTGCCCTCGTTGGCCGCTTGAGTATCTCACCTCAAACTAAAAATCGCAAAATTAGTAAAAACAAAAATCACGACATCTAAAATAACTTAACGCCATTTTAATCATCTTGCTAATCTGGTCAAACACTGCTGAAAAAATGGAGCTGATGGACGGACTTGAACCGCCGACCCACTGCTTACAAGGCAGTAGCTCTACCAACTGAGCTACATCAGCAAAAAAATGAAACGGAAGTGTAGCTAAAAAAAAATAATTTGTCAAGGGTTTTTGCGAAATTTCTAAAAATTTTTTTCAAAACGCTCGCAAACGCCCACAAACACGCCGTTTTAACAAGCGAGATTTTAGCACATTAAAATTAAACCAACCTCAAAAAAATGTCAAAATCAAATTTGATTTTAGCAAATTAACGCCGAGTAGATCTCTTTTGTGTTTTTGCCAGTGAGTTTTGAAAGTAGTTTGGCTTTGAGTTTTGGTGGGATTTGCAGCTCTAAAATGTCTTGCGGAATAAGAGTTGAAGTTTCGATTTGACTACTGCTTTTGTCTAAAACGACCGCCCATTCACCGCTGAGATTGGCGTTGCGAAGCGTTTGCAAAACCTCGCCCACTTCGCCAAAAAACTTGCTCTCGTGAAGTTTTGTCGCCTCTTTGATCAAAAAAATCCGCCGCCGCTCGCCGTCTAAGGCGGCAAAAATCTCCTCGACAAGGGTTAAAACGCGGCGGGGAGACTCGTAAATGACGCAAGGAAATGGCGAGTTGATCGCTTTTGATATGTCTAGTTGTCTGGCGGGATTTTTCTCGTGCAAAAAGCCCAAAAACGAGAACTCTTTTTCGATTAAACCGCTTGCTGCTACGGCGAGCAAGAGCGCGTTTGAGCCGCTGAAAACTTCGTAAGCCACGCCATTTTGCTGCGCAAATTTCACCAACTCAACGCCCGGGTCGCTAACACAAGGCATTCCCGCGTCACTTAGATAAACGCAATTTTTCTCAAAAAACTCGGGCTTGAAGGCGTTGAAAAATTGCGCTTGGTTATGCGAATTGAGTGTGAAAAAATGTTGCGGGGCGATGTTGAGTTGTAATTTTTGGTTTAGAAGCGAGATTAAAGATTTGCTAACGCGCGTGTCTTCGCAGATGAGGACTTCGCAGGCTGTTAAAGCCTGCAAAACACGGTGTGAAATGTCGTCAAGATTGCCAATCGGAGTTGGCAAAAAACGCAACATAAACTTAGTTCAAGCCGTATTTTTTCTTGAATTTATCCACACGCCCAGTCGCATCCACGATCTTCTCGCTACCTGTGAAGAACGGGTGGCAAGCGTTGCATATATCAACGCGGATCTCTGCGCGGTTTGAGCGAGTTGTGAAGCTGTTTCCGCAAGCGCAAGTCACTTTGCACTCAGTGGTTTTTGGATGGATGTCCTTTTTCATTTTCTACCCTTTTAAGAAATGTCATTAAAATCGCAGAGTTTAGCTAAAACATTCTTAAAAAAATGTAAAATCAAATTTGGTTTTTGCAAATTTTAATGAAAATATGCTAAATTAGCCTGTTTTTTAAAAGGTTGGAAAATGTTTAACATAGTTTTAGTTAATCCGCAAATCCACACAAACACCGGCAGCATCGGCAGAATGTGTGTGAATTCAGGCTGCGAGTTGCACCTTGTCGCTCCGTTTGGCTTTGAGATGGACGATAAGCATTTAAGGCGGGCTGGGCTTGACTATTGGCAGAAGCTTTCGCCGAGGATTTACGCGAATTTAGAGGAGTTTTTGACGCAAAATTTGCAGTTTAAAGAGCGTTTTTTCTTCGCCACGACAAAAAGCAACAAAACGCTCTACAAGGCGGAATTTCAAGCGGGCGACTTTCTCTTTTTTGGCAGTGAAACTAGCGGTTTGCCGTTGGAGTTGATGCGGCTAAGGCGCGAGGGTTGCGTGAGCATTCCGATGACAGACGCGGGGCGGAGTTTGAACCTCGCTACAAGCGTTGGGATCGTGACTTACGAGGCGATCCGCCAAAATTTAGCCAAATTTGATTTCCGCAAAAATGTGGAGGAGATTATTTAGCTTATAAATTTAATGTTAAAATAAACAATTTTGGATAAAATGGCGATTTTTACAAAAAATTTGAGGGTTAAATGGCGTTAATTGAACTGCTTGACATAAGCAAAAAATTCGGCGATAAAATCATCCTAGAAAACGCCTGTTTGAGCGTTGCGAAAAACGAACGCATCGGGCTTATCGGGCGAAATGGTGACGGCAAATCTACGCTGATGAAGATCATCTGCGGCAAGCTCGCCCCTGACGGCGGACGCGTAGTAAGACAAGGCGCGCTTAGTGTGGAGATGCTCGCGCAAAGTCCAGCTTTTGAGCCGACTTTAAGCGTGCATCAAACGCTAAAAAACGAACTCAAACACATCAGCCAAGCCATTTTGGACTACGAAGAGACGCTTAACAAACTCGCCTTAAACCCCGAAGACGCAAATTTGATCCACACGCAAAACGAGCTTTTGAAATTCATCGACTCAAAAGACGGCTGGAATTTAGCGAACAAAACCGAGCGGATTTTAGACAGCTTTGGGCTAAGAGAGCTGCAAGACAAGCCGATCGGAATGCTCTCAGGCGGCGAAATTCGGCGTGTCGCACTCGGCGCGTTAATCCTCAAAAAGCCTGATGTTTTGCTGCTTGACGAGCCGACAAACCACCTTGATGTTTATATGGTTCGGTTTTTAGAGGAGTTTTTGCTCTCAAACAACCAAACGATCGTCTTTATAAGCCACGACCGCTATTTCATTGATCGGATCGCCACGCGGACGATTGAGATCGACAACGGCGGGCTGAGGAGTTTTGAAGGCGGTTACGCAAACTACCTCACGCAAAAGGAGCAAATTTTAGCGTCTATGGCAAAGTCGCACGAGACGCTTATTAAGTGGCTAAAAAGCGAAGAGGAGTGGCTAAGGCGTGGCGTGAAGGCGCGTGTGAAGCGAAACGAGGGGCGAAAAGCGCGGATTATGGCGATGAGAGAAGAGGCGAAGAAAAACCCGAGCGTCATCCGCAAAGTCAAACTAGAACTTGAAAGGGCAACAAAGAGTTTTCAAACAGGCGGGACGAATCAAAACCGCCGCAAAATGCTTTTTGAGTGTAAGGATTTGGGGATTGTTTTGGGGCAAAAGCGGCTGTTTAGCGAGTTTAACGCGCGCGTTTTGCAGGGCGAGAGGATCGGTATTGTTGGCAAAAACGGCAGCGGAAAAAGCACGCTCTTAAAGCTCTTTTTGGGCGAACTCGTCCCAAGCGAAGGGATCATCAAAACAGGCGAAGTTAGGATCGGCTACTTTGATCAAACAAGAAGCGTCATTGACGAAAACAAAAGCATCATCGAGCTTTTTTGCCCAAACGGCGGCGACCATATCTTAGTCCGCGGGCGGAGTTATCATGTTTATGGTTATTTAAAAAATTTCTTGTTTCCAAAGGAGTTTTTGACTCAGCCGATCTCAACTCTCTCAGGCGGCGAGAAAAACCGCCTCGCCCTCGCACTGCTTTTCACAAAAGAATACGACTGCCTCATTTTAGACGAGCCGACAAACGACCTTGACATCGCAACGATCAACATCTTAGAAGAATATCTTCTTAGCTTTGAAGGGGCGATTTTAATCGTCAGCCACGACCGCTATTTTGTCGATAAGATCACCAATAAACTTTGGGCGTTTGAAAACGGCAAGATCGAGCAGATCTACGCTCAATACAGCGAATACCTCGACTTTGAAGAGGAGATGAACGAGGTAAATGCTGCGCAAATCGAATTTGGCGAGCCAAAAGTTGAAGTCGCCGCCAAGCCAAAAACTCCACCAAAACTCACCTACAAACAAAAGCAAATTTTAGAGCACCACCCAGCGCTCATCGAGCGTTGCGAAGCGCGGTTAAAGGAGCTTAACCACGCACTTAGTAACCCAGAAATTTACAAACAAGTCGGCATCCAAGTGCTTTACGAGGAGCTTGAAGAAAAACGCGCCGAGCTTGAAGAGCTTGAAAACGAGTATTTTTTCGTTTTAGAGCTTGTAGAAGAGTCAAACGGCTAACTTGTCAAAACCAAATTTGATTTTGACAAACTCGCAAATTTGCAAAAACCGAATTTGGCAAAAGTCTGCAAATTTTGCCACTCAACCAGCCTTGTTTTGGCGCACAAAGTAACCTCCGTGAGTGAAATTTGTAAAACACGAAGAGAGCTTGCTTTAAAGTAAAGTCAAATGCCTAAAATTACGCCTTGCAAAACACAGTAAATACAAAGTCGATTAATTAGCTTTTCAAAACATAATGATATAATCAATAAATCAAAAATTTGGAGAATGTGATGAAATATAAAATTTTTTGCGATGAAAGCAATCACCTAAATTTCAAAGATAATCCAACATTGAAATCTAATGTTATGGTTTTAGGAGCAATCCGTGTTGAGGAAGAACAGGTAGAGCAAATAAACAAACATATAAAATACTTAAAACATAAACACAATTACCATAAAGAGCTAAAATGGACTAAGCTAAATCTTTCCCAAAAACCATTTTATGATGAATTATTAGATTTTTTTTCAATGATAAGCATTTAAAATTTCAAGCAGTCTTAATACCAAATAAAAAAGATTTAAAACATGATATCTACAACGATGGAAATGCAGATTTATTTTACTATAAAATGTTTTATTATGTTTTTAGAAATTTATTTGAAACAGAGGTTAATGTAGGCGAGAAAATAGATATAAAAATTTATTTAGATTACAAGGATTCAAGGTGTGGCATAAGAATGACGCAACTCAAAGAAGTTTTACAAAGCAAATATAAAGATAATTTAAGCGTAGGGGTTTTTACGGCTCGGTCTCACGAATCAAACATTATTCAACTCACTGATTTGTTCATAGGAGCTATTGCCTACAAAGCAAGGGAAGATTTAGAGCATAAAAGCAAAATCAAAAACTATATAGTTAATATCCTTGAATTAAAATTACACAACAAAAGCCTTAAAGTAAGCACACCGCCTTGGGAAAGTAAATTTAATATCTTTAAAATTGAATTAGGCAAAGGGAAATAGCAAATGTATCCTTGCTTAGATTTTGCGCAATGCAGTTGTGAAGCTGATAAAATAGCCATTGCTTATCAAATTTTTTACCAAGACTTTATACAATCTCAATGTCTTTTGAATAAAATCTTAATAGACCCAAAAACTCGCCATAAATTACGCGTAGAGAATTTGCAAATAGAGGAAATTTGTTGGCATATCATCAGTAGAAAAAATAAAAATTCAAGGTATTTTGACGAAGAAAGAGCCAAAAGAATACAATGGATAAGGCATATCATAAACGATTATAACAAGCCACATATTAAGATGTTTTATTTTTATGAGAGTGATGGGAGAATAAGGCTTTATTTGTGGCTATATCAGCACGATTTTGTCGTAATTTTAGAAAAAATCACCACAAAAAACGATACTGCCTTTATTGTTATAAGTTTTTATATAGATAATGATAAAAAAAAGACAATCTTTCGAGAAAAAATACACAGATTATGTTAATCAAGTAGATTTAAAATTAAGGAGTTGCGAATGGTTTTGATTGTAATGTATGGTGGAGAATTGCGGCATCTCCACGAAGCAAATGCTAGCCACCTCTTTCTACCATCGGTAGTTGAGCAACAAATTATATACTAAAAACATAACATTAAGTTTAAATTAAAATATTTGTATATTTTTTGAGTAAAATTTTCAATTCACATTCTTAATCAATATTTTTATACAAGCACAGGTGGCTACAAATACGCCTTGTGGATTTTTGCATTATCGGTTTATTTGTAAGAAAGCTTGCTTAAAGCCAAACGCCTAAATTCAAAACACCGCGCAAAAAGCGACAAGTGACGGCGAGTTTCGCAGTTTGGGTTTTGCGTGGCGGCTATGAATTTAAATTTAGGTGGTTTTGCGTGGTGGTTTGCGTAGCGTTCTGTGGTTTAGAGTTTTGCGAGTTTGTCAAAACCAAATTTGATTTTGCAGGTTTGAGGTTGCTCTTAAATTCGGTTTTGACAAAATCGCAAATTTGCAAAACCAAATTTGAGAGCAAACCGCAAACGCCGCAAAAGGGCTAAACCTCTTCGATCGCCTTTTGTGCGGTGATTTTGTAAGTGTCGGCGGTGGCGGTAAATTTTGAGTTTTGAAAAAAACTCTCATTCTCTTTAAAGTCAAAAATCGCCCCCAACTGCGAAATCTCAATGCCATCTTTGCCAAAATTTACAAAATAAATTTCATACACACTAGCGTTATTTAGCGCAAAATCAACCTCGTTTTTTGACATATAAAACTCTATCCTCGCTTTTAAACTGCTTTTGACCTCAACAAAAATCTCCACACCACTCTCATCAACATAACTCATATCATACCCAAGCGAGTCGTCACCTTGCGTGACAAAGCCGCATTTTTGTGCGTTTCCTGAAAGCCAATTTACTTGACGCTTTTTGCTTAACTCGTCAAAAACCGCCTTTTCTCCGCACTCGCCTGTCTCTTGTTTAAGCCACTCGTCACTTGCTTGATGCGTCACTTTTGGCTTGTTTCTTGTCTCTTGCGAGGCTTTTGGGATAGAAATTTCGGGCTTTTTGATCTCCACATTGTCGTAAAAACTCACCTCACCACCATCTTCATCAAACATTTGACTCGCTCTTGTGGCGGTTGAATTCCTTGCAGAATTTAGCGTTTTGACGGCTGTGTTTTGAGTCGTATTAGCTTGGCTGAATTCGTGGTTTTGGCGCGTTTGAGTCGCCGTGTGGGTTTGACTTTGCGGCGTGCTTTTTGCCTTCTTTTTTGGCAACAACTCGTCTAAAACGCCAAACAAAAGACAACTTTCCACGCGCTCTTTACCAAACTTATATTCCAACTCCAAAAGCTCTGTTGCGTCATATTTTGCGCGATTTGCCTCGATGACATTTTTAATACTTTGCGTCCTAAAACGCTCCAAATTTTCAAGCGCTACACCAAATTTGTTTTCAAAAATCTCGTTTAAATCAAATTTGATCTTCCCCCGTCCCTCTATCTCAAATTTTTGGTAATACAAACGCGATTCTTCAAATTTGCTAACACTTGACGAGTCTTTAAATTTCTCAAAAAGAAAGTACAAATACCCATTTTCATACTTTTGTTTAAGTTGTTTAAACTCTCTTTGCCAATGCCTTGAAAAGTCGATTTCCTCGTCAAACAGCCTGTTAAAATCCGCAAGCCTAATGTCTAACGCGGTAAAAATCTCGCTCAAAGGGTTGATATTTTGGCTTTCGTTGATATTTTCATAATCCACCTCGCCCGCTAACGCTTCTGAAATTTTTAGCATTTCTAGCGTTGTTTTCTCGTTTTCGTAACTCACCTGCTTCATTTTGGCGATGATTTTCCAAAACTCCACTCTTTTGTTTTCAAAGTCAAGCTCTTTTCGTATCTCTTGCAAAATCTCTTCAATTTCATCTTCGCTTTTATCATTATCAGCTTTTATACACTCTTTTCTCTCCTCTTTGTTAGCTTTGATTAACTCTCTGTAATTTCTCTCACTAACTTCTAAAATTTCACAAACCGCCTCGGAGAGGGTTGTGGCAAATTTGATGTCGCCAAATTTGATATTTGCAATTTGTGCTGGAATTTTAATGTAGATACATTTATCTTGCTTAAAAAATTCATACTCGTCTAAGACATTACACCTCTTTTGTTTTTGGTAAAAATAAGAGAGTTCAAGACTATAAACAAGCATTATTTTTACGCTTTTAAAAAGCTCGATATCCTTTTCAAAGCCTTTATTATGGTATCTTTCAAATAGTAAATAAGGCTTTAAATCGTTAAATTTTTTCTCAAATTCTCTTTGCATATCCTCGCTAACACGCCCAAATTCTTCAAGTTTTACCTCCAAATTCAAACTATTTACGCCAAATACGGCTTCTACTTTTTTCGCCCCAACTCCGCTAATGTCAAAAATGTTAAAATCTCTCAGTATATTTGCGCCAAACTTTCTTTTATCAGCCCAAAATGCTTGCAAAACTGGCACAAAATGCTTTTCGTTGTTTGCCTTAACCAAAACGCGACCGAATTTTTTAAAATCCTCTCTGATTTTATCGCTCACCTTTTCGTCATTACTCGCCATTAAAGAGTAGATTTTCGGGGCGATTTCGCTGCCTTTTTCAAGCGTATGTAGTTGCTTTGCGATTTCATACTGCTTTGCAAATGACAAATCCGTAAAATGCTCTGCTACGCCGACTTCTACAAGAATTTTCTTTATTTCATTTTGACTTATGTTAAACTCTTCTTTAAATTTTTTATAGTTGATTTTGGGCGTGTGTAAAAGCAGCTCTAAATTTAGCCTCTCTTGCAAGCAGCACGCATTTGGAGCGACTTTTTCATCGTCTATTTTTATCCAATTGGCACGGCTGATTTGATATTTTATGAAAGATGGCAAGTCTTTGTGAGAAATGTGCCTCGAACTAATTTTTTTTGTAAAATGTAAATTTTAAAAACGATGAGGGCGAACTTTTTGCTATGTGATTGCGCAAATTGCTATCCTTGTAAATCCACAAAATGATATCCTCAAAGCTAAGCGTTGCTAATATTTCATCAAACTTCTCTACGCTATCAACCACCAACTCATCTACCTTTATCTCACAAGGCAAAGAAATTTTCTCTTCTTTATAGTCGTACTTAGCGACAATTTCGTCCCGCCCTTCACACATAAAACTCAAATACTCTTCTGTTATTTCGTTGTTTTTACCTACAAATTCACTTTGCAACTTGTTTGGCAAAATTCTAGGAAATTCAGCCACACCTAACCATTTGTAAAACTCTTTTAGTTTGCGTTTGTCTTCAAATTTTTCTAAATTTGCAACAAAGTTTTGGCTAAACGGGGATATGATTTTTGCACCAAATTCATTGTCAAAATCCACACCAAAATAACACTCATTAACATTTTTAATCTCGCCATTTGCGCAAATCACAGGAATCTCTTGTTTTTGTATTGATAATTTTGACAAATATTCATCGTTTTGATAAAAATTAAAAAGCCAAAGCAAAAATTCTACTACATTTTCTTTTGTTTTCGCATCTTTTAAATCAATCAAAGTTTTAGCAAACAAAGTGATTAAATCATATTTAAATAAACCAAATTCATTATAATTCTCACTCAAATTCTTTGAGTATTGTGCTAAATTTTCTTGCATTTGCGGATGCAAAAAACTCACAGAATGAACAAATTTTGGTAGCTTTATCTCGTTTTGCGGACGCTCAAAAATCAAACCATTCGCCACATTGCCATCTTCATCAACAAGCAACCTCAAACCATCGCCAGTGTATGTGTTAAAAAACTTTTGATTTTGTTTGACAAGTCTTATCAACTCACATTTTTGCTCCAACGAGTAAGCATTTTGGGCTATATCCTCATTTAACTTTTCTTTAAAATACTCGTAATCGTAAAATATATGCTCTATATACCCTAATATAGCCTCATCTTGCGTGTATTGCAACAAGTCGCCAAAAGTTTCTGGGTTTAAAACTTCGCCAAATTTTAAGCGTGAAAAACAAATATCCTCATCACAGACGACATATTCACCCGCAATGGTAGGAAAAATTTTCTTTTGCTTGGCGATTTCACGCAAAGGAAAGTCATACCCATACAAATCATCGCCCACTCCCAAAACAAGCTTCAAAGGCTCGTAGTTGCATTTGTTTTGCATTTTTGAGATTTTTACCGCGGTGTCGGCGATAAAATCCGCAAGTTTTTTAACAAGTTTGCGGTTTGTGTCACTTTTTACTATGCCGTCTCTATTTGAAGTCAAGTCAAAAGTCGCGTGAATCAAACAAGGAAAGTCAAATTTAATCTTCGTTTTAAAATACGAGTAGAGATGCGTCCCGCGTGTTTGGTTTGCAAAATCATAAGCGATTTTAAGCTCATAATTTTTCACAACAAGCCCGCCGTCATCACCCTCAACTTCAATCTCGCCACGCTCTTCAAACAAATGCCATTTAGAGTTTGAAATTTCAGTCTCTGTTAGATTGTCAAATTCTTTTATCTCAAATTCGTTTTTGCCAATTTCGCGTTTTTCAAAAGTTTTGTCAAACTCCTCAGTACAAATTCGCACGCATCTAAGTTTGCTTAAAAACAAAAGTTCAAGCATATCCAAACTTAAAATTTGCTTTTTTATATCCTCCAAAACACTCTCTTTACAAACAATCTCTATCGTTGTGGCATACGGACTTTTTGCGCTTTGGTTGGTGAGTTTTGGGCAGGGTAAAATGGCGATGTTTTGCGCCTTTTTGTTAGCTGCAAACTCAGGTTTTTGCCTATGCAAATCCTGCAAAACCTCATTTGCAATCTCCTTGCTAAATTCTAGTGCAAACGAAGTGGTTATAACTCGAACTTTCTCCGCCACGCAAGCACAGAGTGAAAACCAAGCCCCTTTTGTCCGATTGTGTTTGAGCTGAATTTTTTCGAGCTGTTGTTTGACCTTAAAAGCGACACCACTCCGTCAAAATCAAAAGGCGCGCCCGTGTTTGAAATGCTAAATTTGTTCTGTTTAAACTCGATCAAAACTTCGCCAAAACCCTCCGCCACGTCCTCCGCATTTTGCAAAAGCTCATAAATCTGCCGCCCGTTGTAGTCTCCAGCCGTCTGCTCTTCTTTGTTAAAGTCGCTAAAAATTTCGTCCGCCGAATCGAGGTATTTTCTCTTGATTTTGTCAAGTTCGGCTTTGATCTTCTCTTGAATTTCGTTTTGCATTTAACTGCCTTTTAGTAGATTTGATATCAAATTTGATTTTAACAAGTTTAAGATTTACTTTCAAATTCGGTTTTGACAAATCGCAAATTTGCAAAAACCGAATTTGACGCGCGAGGCAGTTAGTTAAAGCGTTAGTTGAAAGTGTAAGTGTAGCGAAAGTGCAGGTTAAAACGCTCTTTGACGCTAATTTCAAACGGCGAAAAACTGCTAGAAGAGTAGCCATATTGCAAAGAATCATCCTTCAGAGCCACCTTACTAAACAGCTCAAAAGTCGAAGATTTGTCAGCAACAAAAACGCCAAAATTTGCCGCCGTTTCAAACAGGCTTTTCGAGCAAGAAGGCGAGCAAGACTCAGCCAAATTCGCACTCACATAGCCAAAGCTAAGCCCTGCAAACGCGCCCAAACTCACCTCGTCAATTACCACAAACTTGTAAAGCGCGTCAGCGTTTGCACTCACAATTGCTTTGATGTTCGTCAGGCTAGCGCCAAGCTTGACATAATCCGCGCTGTATTTAAAATCATTCGCCAAGTAAAACCGCAGCGCAAATCTCGGCGTAAAAAACCGCCTGCAACCAACCACATATCCAACCTGCTCGCTGTTGATGTTTCCGCTCTCGTCCCAAGCTCGCCTCAAACCCCAAAAGTCCAAAGAGTAATATTGAGTTCGCGTAACCTTAGCCGACTCAGACCCAACACCTCCGCCAACAAAAAAGCCGCTGCCGCTGCCAAAAAGCAAGGTCACAACGCTTGCCAAACTCAACACAAAACGCCCAAATTTCATCCTCTTCCTCGCTCAAATTCGCAAACCGCCGCACTCAAATTTGGTTTCAACAATTTGCCAAAACCAAATTTGAAGTCGCAAAAGCCTATTTGCCTCTAACTGTGATAGTTTGAAGTCTGACAAACGGGTAGAAAACCATCCGCGTCTCGACTGCTTGAATTTGCGTGATGCCTGCAACTTTTGCCGCCTCATCCACCGAACAATCCTTCGCTTTAAGCCCAACAATCCACCTGCAAACCGCCGTGCCGACCTTCGCCTCTTTTGCCGTCACAGAAACATTCGTAACCGCAGGCGAAACTGCCGAGTAACAACCGCCAAAAAAGAACGCCGCCGCAACAACACTAACGCTTAAAAAAACTTTACGCATTTTTTCTCCTTAAATTTAAAGTAACGCCATTTTACCCCCCCCCCCCCTTAAATTCGGCTAAACCAAATTCGGTTTTGACAAAATTTGTTGCAAAATCGTTTGTGATATATTAATTTTTTTAGCTTTTTTGTGTAAAATCGCGCTTTTATTACACAAAAGGATTGCGATGAATTTCACATTTGACTTCTACTCAACGCTGTTAATTTTAGTTTTCGTGCTGCTTTTAGGTATGTTTGTCATCAAAAAAATCAAGTTTTTACAAGACTACAACATCCCCGAACCAGTCGTTGGCGGACTCATTTTTGCACTCGGTTTCTTAGTTTTGCACCAAATTTTTGGCGCAAATTTCAAATTTGATGATGACTTAAAAGACCCGTTGATGCTCTCTTTTTACGCCTCAGTCGGACTTTTAGCCGACTTTTCTTCGTTTAAAAAGGGCGGAAAGAGGCTTTTTGTCTTTTTGATCGTCATTAGCGTGCTGTTGGTTTTGCAAAACATCGCAGGCATCGGCGTCGCCCTTGCCTTAGGCGAAAACCCGCTCATCGGGCTTCTTAGCGGCAGCATCACAATGAGCGGCGGACACGGCACGGGCGCTGCGTGGGCGAGCGAGTTTGTAAAAGCACCCTACTCTTTTGCCTCTTCGCTTGAAGTTGCGATGGCGTCAGCGACTTTTGGGCTTGTCGCAGGCGGGTTGATCGGCGGTCCAGTCGCGCGCTATCTCATCAAAAAACACCGCCTCCAAACCCCGCAAAACGCCGCAACTGAGGGCGAAGGCGAGCCGATGACGCACTTTGAAGAGCCGCAAAAAGAGAGGCTCATCACCCAAATCTCCTTCATCCAATCACTTGCTTTGATCGCCTGCTGCTTGTGGCTTGGCACGGAGATCGCCCGTTTTGTAAAAGCTAGCGTCACAGGCTTTACCCTTCCGACCTTTGTTTATTGCCTCGTTGTAGGGATCGTTTTGCGAAATGTCCTCTCGCTCAGCGGCGTTTTCAAAGTTTTTGACCGCGAAGTCAGCATTCTTGGCAATGTCTCGCTCTCGCTTTTTTTGGCATTTTCTCTAATGACGATCAACCTTTGGCAACTTGTCAGCCTCGCTCTGCCGCTGTTTTTAACGCTTTTGGTGCAGGTTGTGTTGATGGTTTTGTTTGCGGTTTATGTCACTTTCCGCTTCTGTGGAGCAAATTATGACGCCGCCGTTTTAAGCGCGGGGCATTGTGGTTTCGGGCTTGGGGCGACTCCAACGGCGATGGCGAATATGCAAGCAGTCACCGCCCACTACGGAGCGAGCCATATGGCGTTCATCATCGTCCCACTTTGCGGCGCGTTTTTCATCGACCTCATAAACGCAGTCGTCATTAACTTATTCTTAAATGTTCTAGGCTAAACTTCGGGCTTAATTTACATTTAAGGAGATTTATGAAAGATTTTGGCGAACCAAAAATCAAAGTTGTCGCAATGCCAAGCGACACAAACCCCGCTGGAAACATCTTCGGCGGGTGGATTTTGTCGCAGATCGACCTTGCGGGAGCGATTTGCGCGCGCGAGTTGGTTTTCGAGCGAGTTGTGACGATTTCGATGAAAGAGGTGATTTTCAAAGAGCCTGTTTTGGTTGGGGATGTCGTGAGTTTTTACGCGCGCGTCACGCACATCGGCACAAGCTCGATCCGCACGCAAGTTGAAGTCATAGCCAGCAGGCTTGACAAAACAGGTTCAAGCTACTGCATCCCCGTCACAAGCGCGGAGGTGGTTTATGTCAGCGTGGATCGCGCTTGCAGCAAGAAAATTCCCGTCACGGAGGAGAAAAAACGCGCCTACGCCCAGTCGCACTAAGCGTTTGGGGCTTTCGTAATGCGTTTTGTTGCAGCGTTTGTGGCATTTTAGGCGTTTGAGAGCAGCTTTGCGTGAAGCCTGCGTTAAAATTTGGTTTTGACATCTACAAATTTGCCAAAACCAAATTTGATTTTACAAAACCTCCGCCCGCAAAAACCAAATTCAGTTTTTACACAACGCAAAACGGCAAATCAAATTTGATTTACACATTTTTGCCAACACCAAAACCAAATTTGACTTTTACAAAACCGCAAAAACCAAAAAACCCAACCAAAATTTCAATAAAATTTCTCAAAACACCAGCTCAAAAAACCAAAATACCGAAACCAAATTTGTTTAACAAAAGCTAAAACCGCGCGGCTGCTGAGTTGGCAAAACCAAATTTGACTACACACACACCCACGAATGTAGCGTTAAAAACCGAATTTGAAAACAAACGCCAATGCTAAAACACGCAAGTGTTACAACCCTCATTTGTCTGCAAAAAGCAAAATGTCAAAACCGAATTTAAAAATAAAAAGAAAGAAATGCGGCTGGCAAGCCACCAACCGCGCGCTCAAACTAGCCGCGTCAAAGCCAAACGCAAACTAGCCGTCAAAAGTCAAGCCTTCAAACTACCTGCGGCGAGTTTTTCGCAACTGAGCACAACCATCCTCGCTGCCGTTATCGCACGCCTTTTTGAAAAGCCCAGTTACCAAGTCTGAGTTTTGCCCAACGCCTAAGCCATTTTTGTAAGCCAGCCCAAGCAAATAGCACGACTCGCCGTCTCCGCCGTTACAACCGCGCGTGTAGTATTTCGCCGCCGCAGCGTAGTCTTGCTTGACATCATACCCATTTGCGTAAATCGTCCCCATCTTCAAACAACTCGCCGCAAAACCGCCGCCGCAGCCGCGTTTGTAAAAATCCACCGCCACCTTAAAGTCTTGAAAAACGCCCTCGCCTTCGTCGTACATAGTCGCGATGTTGTGGCAGGCTTTCGCGTCACCTTTGCTACAAGAGTCTTGGTAGAGTTTGATCGCCTCGTCATAGTTTTGCGCCGTGCCATAGCCGTTTTGCAACATCACCGCAAGATTCGTGCAAGCGGCTGAAAGCTTAGCCTTGCACGCCTTTTCGTAGTAGCCAACAGCTTGTGCGTGGTCTTCAACGATCCCCTCGCCGCCGTAGTACATCACGCCCAAGTTGTAGCAGCCAACCGCGTCACCGTTTTCGCACGCCTTTGTGTAAAACTCGCGCGCCCTTTCGTAGTCTTGTGCCACGCCATCGCCGTTGTAATACATCGCCCCAAGCGCGTAGCAAGCGTCACTGTTTCGCCCCGTGCAGCCTCTTTCGTAAAACTGCGCCGCGTGCGCGAGGTTTTTCTCAACGCCCGTGCCGTGGTAGTAAGCATACCCCATCTTCACGCAAGCTGACGACGAGCAGGTAGTCTCTGTGATGCGTGGATCGACTTTGAACTCTTTTGACGCACAACCGCTAAACGCCACCGCCGCCGCAGCTGCCGCAAAAGCAAGCAAAATTTTAAAAATATTCATAAACAACTCCTAAAAAATCGTGATTTTAATAAAATTACTCTTAAATTTATCTCAAATTCACTAATTGCGACATTTTGCTCGTCTGGTTTAAGAGCAAAAAATCCACCAAAATCAGCCGCATCATCGCCGTTAAAACCACGCTTCCACGCACGGCGATGCACGGGTCGTGCCTGCCTTTGAGCGAGAAAGAAACCTCGCGTCCAGCGGTGTCAAGCGTTGATTGCTTAGCAAAAATGCTCGCCGTTGGCTTAAAGTGCGACTTAACGAAGATCTCCTCGCCCGTGCTTAGTCCGCCAAGAATTCCGCCGCAGTGGTTTGTCGCAAAATTTCCACGCCCAAAAACGCCCTCGCCGCTTGTCAAAACCAAATTTGATTTTGACGATTTTGCGTTAAACTCGCCGCCTGCTTTCATCGCGTCATTATGCTGCGAACCACGCATTTTACTCGCCTCAGTGCCCTCGCCAACCTCAACTGCCTTGACGCCGTTTAGTCCCAAAAACGCCGCGCCAATCCTCGCATCAAGCTTGTCATAAAGCGGCTCGCCAAGTCCAGCTTGCACACCTGTTGCGAGCGTTGCGACCACGCCGCCAACGCTGTCACCCTCGCTTTTTGCCGCCAAGATCTCGCCCTTTGCCGCCTCCTCGCAAGCCTTGTCTAAGAAGAAAATCTCACTCTCTTGCGCGGCTAAAAAGTCCAAATTTTGCGCCCTCACCGCGCCCACGCCGCAAACTCCGCTTGAAACTTCGATGCCAAATTCGCGCAAAATGAGCTGCGCCACCGCCCCTGCAACCACGCGAGCAGCGCTCTCTCTGGCACTTGCGCGCCCGCCGCCTCTGTGGTCCTTGACGCCGAATTTTGCAAAATATCCAAAATCTGCGTGCGAAGGGCGAAAAAGTGAGCGTAAATTTTCATAATCTTTGCTGTGTTGTGAGCTGTTTTTTACCACAAACGCACACGCCGTGCCAGTGAATTTTCCCTCAAAAACGCCGCTTAAAAACTCCGCTTTGTCCTCCTCTTTTCGAGGCGTGGCAAACCGCCCGCCGCCGCGTCTTTTTGCTAGCTCAGAGTTGATGAACTCTTCGTCAAACGCAAGTCCAGCGGGAATTCCTTCGATCACCCCGCCAACACACGCGCCGTGGCTTTCGCCAAAAGTTGTTAGTTTAAATCTCACACCAAAGCTGTCCATTCGTCCGCCTTTTTTCAAATTTAATGCCATTTTAACATATTTTTTACTAAAATCGGCATTTTTAATGAAATTTTAACACTTTTTGAAGGATGGCGGATGAAGCGAGTTTTGAATTTTAGCGCAGGTCCAAGTGCGATTGCACTCAGCGTGTTGCAAGAGGCGGCTGAAAACCTCGTTAGCTACAAAGGACTAGGGTTTAGCGTGATGGAGATTAGCCACCGCGGCAAGGTTTTTGAGGCGATCCACAACGAGACGATCGAGCTTGTCAAAGAGGCTTACAATTTAGGCGAAGAATACGCCGTTTTGTTCTTGCAAGGCGGTGGGACAACGCAGTTTTCGCAAACGCTTTTAAACCTCTACAACGGCGGCGTTGCGGAGTATGCAAACACAGGCGTTTGGACAAAAAAGGCGATCAAAGAGGCGCAGATCGCGCAGATCAACCACAAAGTAGTCGCAAGCAGCGAGGCGGAGAATTTCAGCTACATTCCAGAATTTGAGTTTAGCAGCGATGCGGATTATGGCTACATCTGCTCAAACAACACGATCTACGGCACGCAATACGCCTCACTGCCACGCGCAAAATGCCCTTTGGTGGTGGATTCTAGCAGTGATCTTTTTAGCCGCGAAATCGACTTCAAAGCTCACAACATCGGCTGCTTTTTTGGCGGAGCGCAAAAAAACGCAGGCGCGGCGGGCGTGACGCTAGTCATCATCCGCAAAGACCTACTCAACCGCGTTGAGGCTGAGGGCAAAAAAGTTCCGCTAATCTTGCGTTACAAGACGCAAGTTGAGGCAAATTCGCTCTCAAACACGCCACCAACTTGGGGAATTTACATCCTAAACCTCGTGCTAAAATGGCTCAAAAGCTGCGGCGGCGTGAGTGGGATTGACCGCTTAAACACACAAAAAGCCGCGTTTCTTTACGGCTTTTTAGACAACAGCGAGTTTTACACAACCCACGCGCAAAAAACCTCTCGCTCGAAGATGAATGTCGTTTTCAAAACGCGTGACGCAGGGCTTGACGCAAAGTTTGTCAAGGAGGCTGAGGAGGCGGGGATGATCGGGCTTAAAGGACACAAGCTTTTAGGCGGACTTCGCGCGTCAATCTATAACGCCGTTGAGTTTGCAGCAGTGCAGAGGTTGGTTGAGTTTATGGACGATTTTGCGCGTAAAAACTAGTCAAATTCGGTTTTTGCAAAAAGTGAGGCTAAGATGGTGGATTTAGTAGGGCAAATCAACTGGCAAAAATGCGGCGGACTTGTGCCAGTTGTCACGCAAGAGGCGCACACGAAAGAGGTTTTGATGCAGGCGTTTGTGGATGAAGAGGCGTTGAAAAGGTCGCTAGAAAGCGGCTTTGCGCACTACTTTTCACGCACAAAAGGCAGCATTTGGAAAAAGGGCGAAACTAGCGGCTTTACGCAAAAGATCGTCAAAATTTTGCTTGATTGTGACAATGACGCCGTTTTGTATCTAGTCGAGCAAGAGGGCGTGGCGTGTCACAGCGGGCAGAAGAGCTGTTTTTACCGCGAGATTAAGTCAAATTCGAATTTAACAAATTCGTGCGAGGCAGGCGGCGTCACCGCGCCAAAATACGACATTTTAGACAAACTCTACCACACCGCCATCGAACGAAAATTCGCCGCCGACTCGCAAAATTCCTACATCGCCAAGCTCTACTCTCGCGGCGAAAACGGCTACTTAAAAAAGATCTGCGAAGAGGCGGGCGAGTTTTGCTGTGCGTTAAAAGACGCAAAAAGCGGTGACGAAAACAGAGCCGAACACGGCAGTTTAAAAGGCGATGTCATCTACGAAGCAAGCGACCTGCTTTTCCACCTCGTCATCGCCCTTGCCGACCTCGACCTGCATCCATCGCAAATTCTAAAAGAGTTAGAACGCCGCGAAGGAACAAGTGGGATCGCTGAGAAAAAGTCGCGCGAAAATCAAATTTGATTTTGACATTTTAAAGGATGAACAATGAACAGAAAACGAATTTACAACCCATCTTCAAACGAAAATTTAGGGCAGAGAATGGTCTTTGGCGGCAACCCGCACGGCATTTTGAACTTCACCAAAGCTAAATACACTTGGGCGCTGAGGTTGTGGGATTTGATGGAGCATAACACTTGGTTTCCAAAAGAGGTGGATACAAGCGGGGATGTGAAGGACTACCGCGCGAATTTAACCGCCGCTGAGAAACGGATGTACGACCTTGTTTGGTCGCAGCTAATCTCAATGGACAGCTTTCAGACAAACAACCTCGCCGACAACATCAACCCTTACATCACCGCGCCTGAGATCAACGCGGTTTTAGCGCGTCAAGCTTACGAGGAGGCAAACCACAGCAAGTCTTATGCGGTGATGGTCGAGGCGATTTGTGATAATACTGATATGATCTACGAAATGGAGAAGCACGATGAGGTTTTAAGGCGCAAAAACGACTACATTTCAAGCCTTTACGAGGAGCTTGCGGGCGATGTCACCGAAGAGAAGTTGCTTTATGCTATGGTGGCAAATCAGATCTTAGAAGGGATCTACTTTTACAGCGGTTTTACGGCGATCTACTCGCTTGCAAGGGCGGGAAAGATGCTTGGCTCAGCGCAGATGATCCGCTTTATTCAACGAGACGAGATCACGCATTTGCAACTTTTTCAAAATATGATCCAGTCAGTCCGCCGCGAACGCCCTTACCTCTTCAACGACGAGACGATCGCCAAAATTAACGAGATGTTCGTCCGCGCAGGCGAACTGGAAATCGAATGGGGAAAATACATCACTGCAAATGCGATTATGGGCTTTACGGATGAGATCATCACACAATACATCCGCTACTTGGTGGATGACCGCTTGGCGGCGATCGGCTTGGAGAAGATCTACAATGTCAAACATCCGATCCGCTGGGTGGATGACTTCGCGCGCTTTAACGACCAAAAAAGCAACTTTTTTGAGAGCAAAGTGACAAATTACAGCAAGGGCAGTTTGAGTTTTGATGATTTTTAGTTGCTAAAATCAAATTTGATTAAAGAAGAGTAATGCTAGATTTTGAGTTAGAAAAATGTATTAAAATGGCAAATGAGATTAGCGCGCGAGTGAGCATTTCGCAAAGCATTTACGACGCTTTTTGCGTAACTCCGCGGACGATCTTCTCGCCCGTGGCGATGAATGCGTTTAGGCTTGACGCACAACCCATCGCAGGAAACCAGTGGATCAGCTCACCGCTAACGGTTGCGAAAATGACGCGATATTTGGAGGTAAATAACCAACTAAGCGTGCTTGAAATCGGCTGCGGGAGCGGTTATCAAGCCGCCATTTTAGCCCGCCTTTGCCGCCGCGTTTTTACGATTGAGCGCATCGAGCGTTTAGCTCTGAGCGCGAAAAAACGCCTAGCTGATCTTAAACTCAACAATGTCTTTGTGCGGTATGACGACGGCGCGAATGGGTGGCAAAGTTTTGCGCCGTTTGAGCGGATTTTGTTTAGCTGTGCGTGCAAAGACCGCGTCCCAGAGAGGATTTTAGACCAGCTAGCAGTCGGCGGAATTCTAGTCGCGCCGATCCAACGCGGCAACAAACAGCAAATCATCCGCATCGAAAAACGCCCAAGTCCCGTTGGCGGACTTTTTGCGGGACAGAAAAATTTGCGCGAAACGGTGCTTGAAGAGTGCGAATTTGTGCCGTTGTTAAGTGGCGTTGAATAGGCAACTAGCAGCTAAGAAAGGATTAAAATGGGATTAAAAAGCGACAAGTGGATTAGGCAAATGGCACAAGAGGCGGGGATGATCACGCCGTTTTGTGAGAAAAATGTCGGGCGCGGCGTGGTGAGTTACGGGCTGTCGAGTTATGGATATGACATCCGCGTTGGGAGCGACTTTAAGATCTTCACAAACATCGGCGCAAACCAGATCGACCCAAAGCAGTTTAGTAGCGCGAATGTTGTGGATTATGACGCGAGCGAGACGGGCTTTTGCATCGTCCCGCCAAACTCGTTTGCCCTCGCCCACACGCTCGAACACTTCAAAATTCCGCGCGATGTGCTGGCGATTTGTCTTGGAAAAAGCACCTACGCGCGCTGCGGGATCATCGTCAATGTCACGCCGTTTGAGCCCGGTTTTGAAGGCAACATCACGATCGAAATCAGCAACACAACGCCGCTTCCAGCCAAAATTTACGCTAATGAGGGGATCGCCCAAGTGCTGTTTTTGCAAGGCGATGAGGCGTGCGAGACGAGTTACGCGGACAAAAATGGCAAATACCAAAACCAAAGCGGGATCACTCTGCCGCGAATTTTAGATTAACTTAATCAAATTCGGTTTTAGCAAATTGTCAAAACCGAATTTGAAACCTCCAAGCTTAAAACTCCAACCAAAAACCTCTTAACTAAAAATTTTAGCAAACAACGAAGGCGCACTTAAAAGCAAAAATGTCACGCCGCTAATTAGCGTGAGTGTGATGACGCCTGCGTTTAGCGCGCTAAACTCTCGCTTAACAAGTTTTACCAACGCGTAAGCCAAAAAGCCAACGCTTAGCCCGATTGTGATCGAGTAAGTTAGCGGCATCAAAACCACCGTGAAAAAAGTCGCAACGCAGATGGCTGGGTCTGAGTAGTTGATCTTGCCTAGTTCGCTAAACATCAAAACGCCGACCATAACCAAAATCGGGTAGATCGCGTTTGCTGGGATGGCGTCAAAAAACGGCAAGAAAAAGAGCGTTAGCACAAAAAGTCCGCCGACAAAAACCGCCGTCAGCCCCGTGCGTCCGCCTGCTTCAACGCCGCTTGCGCTCTCAGCAAATGCTGTGATCGTGCTTGTGCCAAAAAGCGCGCCCGCTGCACTTGCTAAGGCGTCGCTCTCTAAATTTCGCGCAAGTTTTTTTGTGCCTGCTTCGTCCTTGTCGCTAAAAAGATTTGCGCGGTTGCAAACGCCTGTTAAAGTGCCGATCGAGTCGAATAAATGCGTGACAAAAAAGGTCAAAATCGCCGGCAAAAGTGAGAGTTTCAACGCGCCTAAAATGTCGAGCTCTAAAAACAGCGGAGAGAGTGAATTTGGTAGCGAGACGAACTTTGTCGGCGCTTCGTAAGCTCCTACAAACCACGCAAAAAGCGATGTCAGCAAGACGGCGATGACAAACGCGGCTCTAAGCCTTAGCGCCCAGCACGCTAAAATCAGCACCACGCCAACTACGCCAACGAGAGTTTGCGGCGAGGTGATGTCACCGATGGCAACGAGCGTGGCTGGGCTTGCGACAACCAAGCCCATCTGCTTCAAGCCAACAAAGCAGATGAACGCGCCGATGCCCGCACTGATCGCGCGGCGCAGGTCGAGCGGGATGTTTTTGATTATCCAGATGCGAAAGTTCGTAAAACTTAGCACAACAAAGATCATCGAGCTGATGAAAACCACGCCAAGTGCTGTCTGCCACGAGACATTCTGCCCGATGACAAGCCCGTAAGTAAAGTAGGCGTTAAGCCCCATTCCCGCACTTAGCGCAACTGGCGTGTTCGCCCAAAGCCCGTTGAAGACGCACGCTAAAATCGTCACAACCGCCGTCACCACCAAGAGCGTCTCTTTTGGCATCCCCGCACCACTTAAAATGAGCGCATTGACCGGGACGATATACATCATCGCCAAAAAGGTCGTGAGTGCTGCGTTAAATTCGGTTTTGACATTTGTGCCGTGCTCTTTGAGTTTGAAAAAATCCATAACTTCCTCCTAAAATTGTCGCGTGAGTTTAGCAAAAAATGATTTGCGAAAAGTTTAAAGTTGCGTTTTGTCAAAACCAAATTTGAAACGAGCCAAAAGCCAAATTCGCCCCACTTCGCGGCATTTAAACTTTTTGAAAACTATTTTTAGCTAAACTCGGCGATTTTAAAGGAGTTTTATGAAGCTGGTGATTTTGTTTTTAACGGCGGCGGTTTTCTTTGGTTGCGGCGCGGCGGACAAAAACGCGCACGCGCCGTGCTCAGCGGAGATTTACACAAACGAAATGAGCAAAATCTACAAGTCAAAACTGCTTGTTTATCGCGGCGTAGCACAAGAGATTGCTAGTGCGATCAACCTCTCGTACAGCGACTTTGAGCTTAAAAAAGTCGTCCAAACGCCCGAAGTGACGCGTTATGTCTGCACCGCCAAAGTCACAGGGGTTTTGGGCAAAAACAAAGCTGCCGCAAACATCATCTACCGCATCGAAGAGAACAAAATCAACAACGGCAAAAACATCAACATCATCACCGTTGATGTAAATTTCGTCCCAAAAACTAAGTGAGAAAAGGAAAATTATGAAACCGATCGCCCTTTTTGCGGTGGCGTTGAGCCTATTTTTAAGCGGCTGCGTGGAGAAAAAGACGATTTGCAGTGACGAGAGCGTCAAAGCCACAGTCGTTAGCATCTACAAGAGCAAATTCTTGCAAAGCAAAGGCGTGCCAGACGCGGTTGCTAGAAATTTACAGCTCCAACTTGGCAGCGTCAAGCTCATCGAGCGAAAGCAGGTTGAACGCGGTTTTCACACAACTTGCGAGGCAAAGGCGCGCGCGGCGTTTAGCGGCAACAAAGGCAGCTCTTACATCCGCTACAAAGTCGCCGAAGACCTGCCCTCAGGCGGAAAGTCGGTTGAGCTTCTCACCACAAACATCGAATTTATGCCAAAATTCGACTAGCTTTGCAGGGCTTTGCGAAGTTAGAAATTTGACTAACTCCGCAAGTTTTGCGACCCAAAACGCCAAAACCGCAAAATCGTCAAAACCGAATTTGAAATTCCACAAATTTGCAAATTCAAATTCGGTTTTAGCAGTTTTGCAAAATTGTCAAAACCAAATTTAAGCCTACTTTTGTTTTGCGCGGTTGATCAAAGGCTGCAAGTCATACTCAGCGGCGAGGCGGTGCCACGCGGCGATGTAGGTGTCTATGTTTTTGGCATTTACGATGTGCGTGTGGGTTGCGATGGCGTCAAGTTGCATATCGTTCATATCTTTATAATAATGCAGAACATCTTTGTAATTTGCGATGTTGCTTGCATACGGCGTGTCGTCAAAGCCGTAAATCCGCACATTTGCGTAGCCCTCGCTTGCTTTGACAAATTCGCGTAAAAGCCCTGCGATCCTCGCGTTGGTTTCTACATTCAGCGTGTAGTAGTAGAGTTTTGAGTAGGTTGGGATGATGATTTCAAATTCGGTTTGCGGATGCGCACTTGCAAGGTCTAAAATGTTGCGTTTCCAGTAGGCTAACGCCTTTTTGCTTTTGTCATCGAAAATGAACGAATCCAAACGAAATCTCGGAGCGATGTTTAAACTAGCTAGATATTTAATCGTTGGTGCAATTTGCCAATGATCTTTGTGTTTCATCCAGTTTTCAAAACCGCCATATCTAGCCTTGTTGCCTTTAAAATGATACCACAAAGTCATTGAGTAAAGTTCAGGTCTTGTGCCGTAACACTCTTTGTTTTTGTCGCCAAACGCGCATTTGATGAATTTTTTGTTAAGGTAGAGGCGTAAATCATTAAAGCGATTGTCGTCATACAAAAACTCGAATTTTGGGTAGTGTAAGTCTTTATCGTCATAAATGTTATACAATTCCAGCGAGTAGATAATCTTCTTTGGTGTGAAGCATTTGAAGAGATATTTTAAAACAATCGCCCTTTCAGCAAATTTACTTCCGCTTAACGAGATGTTGATCCACCTGCCGCCAAACTTTGACGCAGCAAGTTTTGGGTCGGTGTTTTCAAGCATACTCGTGCCAATGATGACGCCGTCAAAAGGTCCGTAGTGGCGGATGATGCCTGCTGCTTGCATACGCATATCCGTGAAAAACTTGTGCTTTGGGTTTTTGATAAAAAGCTGAAAAGGGTCGTTTAGCACAAGTGCCACCAAAACCACCGCAAAACCCGCCGCCACAAGCGCAAAAATCCCCACAAAAACGGCGACAAAAGTTTTATAAGCCTTCATTTTCGCTCCTAAAAGTTAAAGTAAATAAACGGCGAGTAGGTATTGTTTTCAACCAGTCGCGTCACTAGGATCCAAACGCCGATGTAAAAGAGCGTAAGGCTCGCAAAAAACCTCACGCCCACGCCGCCAAGACGAAGGCAAAATCGTTTGCCAAAGAGTTTGAAAGAAACGAGCACTTTAAAAGCGTTTGAGCTAAAATTTTTCACCAACTCGTTTGAATTTGGCGCTAAAACACAGAGTAAAAGTGCGACAATGAGCGCAAAAACAAGGTCGTTTCGCGCGCCGATGTGGGCTAGGAGTTTTGGGACGAAGTGCGTAGCTTCGGGCAAGGCTAAGCCAAAGCCAAACATCGCCTTTAACACGCTTAGTGCCTCTTGCACGCTGCTTGCGCGGAAGAAAACCCACGCGACATTAACAAAGTTAAAAGTCAAAAACCACGCCAAAACTTGCCACGCCCTGCTTTGTAAAAATGTCAAAACCAAATTTGGTTTTTGCAAATTTTGCGCCTCTTCTTTGCCGCCGCAAGTCCTTTTTAAGCCCTCGACAAACCAGCCAAAAACACGGTGAGTCATCACCCCAAACGCGTGCAGCAAGCCCCAAATGACAAAGCCCCAGCCCGCTCCGTGCCAAACGCCACTTAGGAAAAAGACGACAAAAAGGTTGCGAAGGGTTAAAAGACGCGTTTTTGTGCGGCTTTGCGGTTGGGCGTTGTCACCGTTTTTGGCGGTTTTGCCGCGGCTGCCGCCAAGTGGGATGTAGAGGCAGTTTTTCAAAAATCGCCCAAGCGTGATGTGCCAGCGTTGCCAAAATTCGGCGATGTTGCGGGATTTATACGGCGAGTTGAAGTTGATCGGCAGCCAAATTCCAAACGCCAACGCCAACCCAACCGCCATATCACAATACCCGCTAAAATCAAAATAAAGCTGAAAGGTGTAGCTAAGGCTGCTAGCCCACGCCTCTAACGCGTTTAGCCCGCCTTTTGAGGCTGCTGCAAAACCCGCGTCCGCCCACTTTGCAAACCAGTCGGCGATCGCTACTTTTTTAAACAAGCCAACACAGAAGATAAAAATTCCTTTGGCGAACAACTCGTAATCCACAACGCCTTTTGCGGCTAAGTTGGTCGCAGCGGCTTCTTTGGCGGGGTTGAGCGCGGCAAATTGTGGCATCATCTCGCGGTGATGGACGATCGGTCCTGCGATGAGCTGCGGGAAGAAGGTGATGAAAAGGCAGTAGTCTGTGAAGTCCAAATTTACCTCAATCTCTTCTCCGCGCGCCTTTTTGTAGCAGTCGTATAAAAACGAAATTTGCTGAAAGGTCACAAAACTGAGCGCAAGCGGCAATAAGAAATGCGGCAGTGGCAGTGGCGGGAGGTTGAAAAACGCAGTGAGGAGGTTGAGGTTGGTTAAGACAAAGTCAGTGTATTTAAAAACGCCAAGCAGCAAGAGGTTGAAGACGACTCCTAAGACGAAGTAGGTTTTTGGTGAGGTGGTGAGGCGGGTTTTGGGCGAGGCGGAGTTTAAGCTATCTTTAAGCTGCTGAGTTGATTGATTGATTGATTGATTGATTGATTGATTGATTGATTGATTGATTGATTGAGTTGCGGCGGCGGCGGTTTTAACGCTATTTTGGCAGGCTAGAATTTTCCGTGCGATGAGGTAATTCACCCCAACAGAGCCAAGCAGCACAAGCAGGTAGCTCGCTCGCCAAAACGCGTAGAAAAAGAGGCTTGACACGACTAAAAACCACTTTGCAAGCGTGTAGTGAAACGCCCAAAGCCGCCCGCCGATGCGTGGGCTTTTAAGCAGCGTAAAGCCAAGCCAAACCACAGGCAGAAAAATAAAAATAAACCCTAACGAAGAAAATATCATCCAGCCGCCTTTTTTCAAATTTGCAAACCTTAAATTTGCCAAAATTATGTTTAAAAACCGCTTGAAATTTGCTTTTTGGTTGGTTTTTGAGAGGCAAAACCACTAGTTCAGCCTACCGCGCAACGCAAATGTCAAAACCAAATTTGAGTTTGACAAATTTGTAAAACAAAATTTTGGGGATTTTAAAGCGGATTGCGAGAGCAAGTTGCCTTAAAAATCCCGCAAATCCGCCTTTGAAAAAGCAATAAACTCGACAATCTTCAAAAAACTTGAAATGCTAAAATCAAATTTGATTTTAGCATTTCAAGCCGCGACATCGCCAACTTAAAGCATCGGTTTTGGCGTCTTTTTCGTTGAAGCTGGAAGTTGCGGGTAGGTTACTTGCGGAATTTCACCGCTTAAAGCGTGTAAAAATGCTTCGATTTTCTTAGCCTCAGAGTTTGAGATTTTAATGCCAAGTTGCACACTTCCCATCTCTTTAATCGCCTCTTGCAACGACCAGATCGCTCCGTTGTGAAAGTAAGGCGCGGTTAATGCGACATTACGCAAAGTTGGCGTCTTCACAAGCCCGTTTTCGTCCCCTTTAAAGTCGCCGATTGACGCGAATTTATACTTCGCGGCGACCTCAAAACTTTGCATTTGCCCGCCAAGATTCACCCCAGTGTGACAGGTCGTGCAGCCTTTGTCGATGAATAGTTTTAGCCCTGCTTTTTCGTTTTTGCTAAGCGCCTTGTCGTCTCCTTGCAAGAACTTGTCGAATTTCGAATTTGGCGTGATCAGCGTGCGCTCAAAAGTCGCGATCGCATCTGCGATATTGTCAAAACTCACCTTGCCATAAACCTTTTTAAACTCGCTGACATACTCAGGCAAAGAGGCGATCCGCTCGACTGCGAGCTTCGCAGGAGTCGCCATCTCAGGCTCAGCTTCGATCGGTCCTTTGGCTTGGTTTGCCAAGTCGCCTGCTCTGCCGTCCCAAAACTGGATCGCGTTAAACACCGAGTTGAAAACCGTTGGCGAGTTTAGGTGGTGCGGGTTTGCCGTCCAGCGGTGACCGACTGCGGCTTCAACGCCGTCCGTGCCGCCAAGCCCTAAGTTGTGACAGGTGTTGCAAGAGATGATGCCGCTTTTTGAGAGGCGTGGCTCAAAGTAGAGTTTTTTGCCAAGTTCGGCTTTCTCTTCGCTAAATTTGCTAAACTTCACGCCGTTTTCTTGTAAAATCTTCTCCACTCCGCTTTGCGTTGTAGGAAGCGGGGCAAGACCTGCGTCTGTGGCTGCTGCGCGTAACGCCGCGTCCGCGTTTGCCAAGCTTACGCTACCCAAAATTACCGCTGCCGCACTAAAAACTAAAAATTTTGACTTCATAGAGTCTCCTTTGTAAAAAATTTGTGCTTATTATTAATTATGAAAGTTAAGATTTTTATTAATTTGCAGCCAAAACGGGCGTTTTTGGCAAGATGGTGTTACGATTTTACACAAAACTTAAATTTAATGAGTAATTTTGTCTCAAAAAAAACGAAAAGGATTCAAATTTGGTTTTGACAAATTGCAAATTTGGCAAAACCAAATTTGAGTTACGAAGGAAGTTTTGGAGCGTTGATGAGCACAAATTCGCCATTTTGGTAATCAAAAATCTCGCCCGTTTCGATGACATAATGCCACGCGAAAATCTGCAAACTCCCCTCAGAGACGCGTTTTGCGACATTTGGATAGGTGAAAAAATTCTCGTAAGAGGCGATCACACTGAGCCGCTCGGTGATCCACCCGCGTTTTGCAGAATCGGTGATGTTAAGTTGGCTGACGACCTCTTTGACCTCGTTTGAAAGCGTAAGCCACTTTGCCAAGTTCGGCATTTTCTGGGCTATGTCCTCTTCGTAGAGTGCTTTGCAGCCGCCGCAGTTGCTGTGAGCGCAGATGACGACTGAGTCGATCGGCAGCGAGCAAAGAGCGTATTCGATCGCCGAAGTTGTCGCCGCGTAGTCGGGGCTTGTGCGGTAGTGCGGGACGATGGCGGCGATGTTACGGACGATGAAAAGCTCGCCCGGAAGCGTTTGGGTGATGAGGTTTGGGACAACGCGGCTGTCTGAGCAGCCGACAAAAAGCGTGTGCGGCTCTTGCTTGTTCGCCAAACTCTCAAAAAGCTCCTTGTGTTCGGAGAAATTCTGCTCCATAAACTTCACCGCACCTTTGATCAGCTTATGCTCCATTTTCGCCCCTTTTTGCGTAAATCAAATTTGATTTTAGCACTTTTAACAAAAACTTAGTTGAAAGTAGCCAAATTTTAGAGGCGAAAAATTTTAATTTAACTTTAAGATTTTGTCATTAAAATTCGCAAATTCATTTAAGGAGTTTTAATGTCTGGTTTATGGCGTTTTGTGTGTGGCGTGGCGGCTGCGTGCCTTTTGAGTGCGGCGGCGAACGCGGCGGATGTTTTGGTTGTCTCGGTCAAGCCTTATGAAAAAATTGTTGCGAAATTTATGCCGACTGTGAAGGTTGTTGTGATGGCAAAGGGTGACCCGCACACCTACGAGCCAACTCCTTCGCAAATGCGGCAGATCTCGCGCGCAAAGGCGTTTTTTGGCGTTGGGATCGACTATGAAGGCGCGTGGCTACCGCGTTTTAAGGAGCTAAACCCGACTCTTGCGGCGTTTGATGTAAGCAGTGGCGTCAAAAAGTTTGAAGACGACCCGCACATCTGGCTCGACCCTGTTTTGCTCTCGCACTCAGCAGAAAACATCGCTAAAAATCTCGCCTCGCTCTACCCCGAAAAAACGCAAGAATTCCAAAAGGTTTTAGCGGAGTTGAAACGCGAATTTGCCGCACTTGACGCGCGTGTGGCGGAGATCTTAAAAGGCTCAAAAGGCAAGGCGTTTGTCGTCTTTCACCCAAGCCTTTCTTACTTTGCGGCGCGGTATGGTTTAGAGCAGATCGGCGTTGAAGAAGAAGGAAAGGAGATCAAGCCTAGTGACATCGCACTCATCGAACAGAGCGCTAAAAGCAAAGGCGTGAAGATCGTCATCTCCGAGCCCGGACACTCACCGCGCGTGCTTAAAAACATCGCCCGCAACATCGGCGCGAAAATCCACCCACTCGACCAACTCTCAGGCGAGATCGAAAAGCAGATTGAAAATCTCGCTAAAATCATCGCCGCAAACTAGTCAAATTCGGTTTTAACAAGGTGCAAGCGTGGAAATTTCAGTTAAAAATGTCGGTTTTAGCTACGGGCGGGATGAGATTTTAAAAGGCGTGAATTTAGAGTTTGACAGCCGAGAATTTTTAGCCATCATCGGACCAAACGGCGGCGGCAAAAGCACGCTTTTAAAGCTCATTTTGTCGCTTTTAACGCCGACTTCGGGCGAGATTTTGATCAACTCTGCGCCCGCTGTGCTTGCACGGCAAAACTTGGGCTTTGTCCCACAAAACATCCCCTTTGCCTCAAATTTTCCGCTCACCGCGCTTGAAGTTGTCAAAATGGGGCTTTTAAAAGGCGTTGGCGGCTACGACAAAAGCGCGCAACAAACGGCGCGTGACGCACTCAGCCAAGTCGGACTTAGCGGGTTTGAAAACGCTCAACTTGGCGCACTCAGCGGCGGACAAAGACAACGCGTTTTTGTCGCTCGCGCGCTTGCTTCACGCGCAAAAATCCTGCTTTTAGACGAGCCAACTGCGAGCATCGACCCGCGCGGAGCGATTGAGATTTTCGAGCTTTTAAAAGAGTTAAACGCAGGCGGCATCGGCGTCATTGTCGTGTGTCACGATGTGAGTTTGGCGCTAAATTTCGCCTCAAAAGTCGCCTTTGTTAATCAAACTCTCGTCCTTCACCACACGCCAGCCGCCGCTGCGAGTAAAAACAGCGAATTTTTAAGCCACCTTCAACACTCGCACGAGCATTTTTGTGGCGTTGAGCTAACTCTTGGAGCGTGTGAATGCCGTTTGGCAAAACGAGGTGAATGCTCGTTTTTGAGGCAAAATTAGTAAATTTTAATTAAATTTTACACTTTTTCCTGCGTCCAAACTTCACGCTTTAAGCCTCGCAAACGCCGCTGCTGCCAAGTTTTGCGCTAAAATGTCAAAACCGAATTTGAAAAGTTAATTTGTAAATTTAAGGTAAAGCAATTTTTACTTTGGCTAAAATCGCCCCGAAATATCACCAAAGGAGGCGAGATGGAGAAAATCGAAGGACTTTTAGGCAAAAATAGCGAGCTGAAAAAGAGCAAAATCTTCGCGTGGCAGGATGTTTTGCGAAGCGTCAGTGGTCTTTTTTTAGCCTGTTTTATGCTTTTGCATATGCTGACAACTGGCAGCGTGGTTTTTGGTGAGCGTGTTTTTGAGGCGTTTATCCACGCAGCTGAGCCCGGCGGCGTGTGGCAGATCACAAATGTCGTTGCGGGGATTGTGTTTGCGATTTTTGTCTTGCACGCCTTTTTGGCGGTGCGAAAATTCCCGTCAAACTACCGCGCGTGGCTTGCCTACAAAGCCCATAAAATCCGTATGCGCCACCGCGAAACAACGCTTTGGTGGTTTCAGTTTTTAAGCGGTTTTGCGCTCTTTTTCCTCGCTAGCTTTCACCTAATCGGCAACATTTTTGGCGACCAAGTCACGGTTGCGAATGTCGCGTCACATTTTGCGCGCCTCCACCTTTTCTACTTCGCGTTGCTTTTTTGTGTCGTGTTGCACGCCAGCATCGGAATGTATCGCTTAATCTTCAAATGGGTCAGCATCAACGCAAGTGTCGCAAAACGCCAAACCATCCGCAACCAGATCAAATTCGCAGTCCTCGCGGTGTGGTGGGGCTTTTTCCTCTTCTCGGTTTTTGCGGATTTTAAATGGTTAAGCTTACAATAAGGAGTAGAAATGAATGTAAAATACTATGACGCGTTGATCATCGGCGGCGGACTTACTGGACTTCGCTCAGCGATCGCAGCAAAAGACAAAGGGTTAAGTGCCGTTGTTTTGAGTTTGTGTCCAGTCAAAAGAAGCCACTCAGCCGCTGCGCAAGGCGGGATGCAAGCAAGTCTTGGCAACTCAAAAATGAGCGAAGGCGACAATGAGGACATCCACTTTCTAGACACGGTTAAGGGCAGCGACTGGGGTTGTGACCAAGTTGTGGCGAGAATGTTTGTGCAGACCGCTCCAAAAGCCATCCGCGAACTAGCGGGCTGGGGCGTGCCTTGGACGCGGATCAAAAAAGGCAAACGAAACGCCATCATCAACGCCCAACGCACGGAGATCACCGAAGACGAAGAGGTTCATGGGCTGATCCACAGCCGCGACTTTGGCGGGACGAAGAAGTGGCGCACCTGTTTTACCGCAGACGCGACTGGACACTCTATGCTTTACGGCGTGGCGAACCAAGCTTTGGGGCAGGATGTTGAAATTCGCGATCGCTGCGAGGCGATTTCGCTCATTGTCGAGGGCGGGCGGTGTTACGGCGCGGTGGTGCGAGACTTGGTTACGGGCGAGCTTTGTGCCTACATCGCAAAGGCGACTATGGTCGCAACGGGCGGTTACGGCAGGCTCTACAAACACACAACCAACGCCGTCATCTGCGAAGGCGTGGGCTGCGGGCTTGCGTTGGAGACTGGGATCGCTCAACTTGGGAATATGGAAGCGGTGCAGTTTCACCCAACGCCGATCGTCCCAAGCGGCATTTTGCTGACCGAGGGCTGCCGCGGGGATGGCGGTGTGCTAAGGGATAAAGACGGTTACAGGTTTATGCCTGACTACGAGCCTGAGAAGAAGGAGCTAGCAAGCCGCGATGTTGTGAGTCGTAGGATTATGGAGCATATCCGCAAAGGCAAGGGCGTGCAGAGTATGTACGGCGAGCATGTTTGGCTTGACATTAGCATTTTAGGGCGCGAGCACATCGAGCGAAATTTGCGCGACATCCAAGACATCAGCCGCACCTTTAACGGCATCGACCCTGCTGACACGGAAAAAGACGCTAACGGCAATGTCAAAGGGTGGATGCCTGTTTTGCCGATGCAGCACTACTCAATGGGCGGCATCCGCACCAAACCAACGGGCGAGAGTCCGACACTCAAAGGGCTTTTCAGTGCAGGAGAGGCGGCGTGTTGGGACTTGCACGGCTTTAACCGACTTGGCGGCAACTCAGTTGCTGAGACGGTGGTTTCGGGGATGATTGTCGGGAATTATATGGCGGATTTTTGTCTTGAAAACGAGATCGACATCCAAACTAGCACGATCGCAAAAAGCCTTCAAAAAAGTCAAGACTACCTTAACTCGCTAGTTGGCAAAGAGGGTAAATTTAATGTTTATGAGATCAAAAATAAGATGAAAGATGTGATGTGGGAGGGCGTTGGAATTTTCCGCACGGGCGAGAAGCTGCAATGGGCGGTGGATGAGCTAACCGAGCTTTTAAAACAAAGCCAAAACATCAACCTAAAATGCAAAGAGCTTGGCGCAAACCCTGAGCTTGAAGACGCTTACCGCGTACCGATGATGCTAAAAGTCGCACTTTGCGTGGCAAAAGGGGCGTTGGAGCGAACTGAGAGTCGCGGCGCGCACTACCGCGAAGACTTTCCAAAACGAGATGACCTTAACTGGTGCAAACGCACGCTAACAAGCTGGACGGAGGGCGAGTGGCAGCCTAAGGTGAGTTACGAGGAGATGGATATTATGCAGATGGAGTTGCCGCCGGCGTTTAGAGGTTACGGCGTCAAAGGAAACATCATCGAACACCCAGACTCAGCTCTTAGACAAGCGCAGGTGAATGAAATTCGCCAGAGGTTAGAGGCAGAGGGCAAGGGGCGAGAAGAGATCCAAGAGGCGTTGATGCACTACGAGTTGCAGCCTGAGTTTAAACAGCCAAACCAACGCGTCAAGGGCGAGTAGGCGCGCCTAAATTGTAAAAACCGAATTTGAATGGAGTTAAAATGGGAAGAATTATCAAAATTAGAGCCTTTCGTTACAATCCACAAAGCAAAATCAGCCGTCCGCATTTTGACGAGTTTGAGCTAGAAGAGGCGCCGGGGATGACGCTTTACATCGCGCTTAATCTCATCCGCGAGAAGTTTGACGCGAGTTTGAGCTTTGACTTTGTGTGTCGCGCGGGGATTTGCGGTAGTTGCGGGATGGTTGTAAATGGGCGTCCGCGGCTTGCGTGTAGAACGCTGACAAAGGACTTTGAGAGCGGCGTGATCGAGCTGATGCCGCTGCCTGCGTTTAAGCTGCTAAAAGACCTTAGTGTGGATACGGGAAATTGGATGAACGCGATGAGCAAAAGAGTTGAAAGCTGGATTCATACGACCGAGACGACCGACATCGCCAAGCTTGAAAAACCAGTTGATCCAGACGCAGCGCAAGAGACTTTCGAGCTTGACCGCTGCATCGAGTGTGGCATTTGCGTTGCGAGCTGCGGGACGGCGCTTATGCGACCAAATTTCTTGGGCGCGGTTGGCTTAAACCGCGTGGCAAGGTTTGCAAGCGACTCGCACGATGAGCGTAGCGAGGATGATTTTTACGAGATCATCGGCGATGCCGAAGGCGTCTTTGGGTGTATGAGCCTTTTAGGTTGCGAAGACAATTGTCCAAAACACCTCCCACTTCAAAGCAAGATCGCCTATATGCGCCGCAAAATGGCTGCAACGGGGATGAAGCGAAAATGACACTCACGGCGGGCTTTGGCTCGCCACCCTCTCAACCGCATTTGCAAAAACCAAATTTGATTTTAACAAAATTTTGTGCTAAACTTACTGCGAAACTACCAAAAGGAGCTGGATGAAAAGGCTAGTTTTGTTTGCTGCGTTTGACAAAGACGGCGTTGTGGATGACTATGTCGTGCATTATGTCAAGGCGCTTAGCGAGTTTGCGCAGGTGATTTATGTCGCGGACAATGAGATGAAAGTAGGCGAGCTCGAAAAGCTCTCGCCCTTCGTGCTAAAAGCCTTCGCCGCCCACCACGGAGAATACGACTTTGGCAGCTACAAACGCGCCTTTGCCTACGCAAAAGAGTGCGGGCTGCTTGCTGAGTGTGACGAGCTGATTTTATGCAACGACTCGGTCTATCTCGTGCATAACTCGCTTGCAGAGCTGGTTGAGAAATTTAGCGAAGCGGCGGTTTGGGGTGCGTTTAAACACGAGGCGACAAAAGACTTTTCACAACACTTGCAAAGCTGGTTTCTCGCGCTGAAAAAAGAGGCGTTTTCGCACCCTGAATTTGAGCGGTTTTTGCTTGGCGTTATAAAACAGCCTGACAAGCAAAGCGTGATTTTAAACTACGAAGTCGGACTTAGCGCCCTGCTCTGCTCGCTTGGCTTTGAGCTAAACGCACTTGCCGACTCGTCCGCCTTTTACCCACACGGAAGCTTGCCCGTGTGTGCAGCAGAGGCGTTGTTGAGTCGTTTGAATTTTCCTTTTCTAAAAACTTCGGTTTTAAAACACCAGCTCATTGGCGTTAGCGAATTTCACGACACCATTCGCAACATAAAATGCGACAAAACACTTGCGTTAAACCACTTCTTACGCGTAGCTGGCGACACGCAGTTCGTGGCGACAAAACTGCCGAAATTTAGCATTGGGCTTGGTGGCGTGCAGCTTTTTTCGCGTTACACTCCGCAGCGCAAATACCGCGTTTTGCTTTGTGCTGGCGACCGCCACCGCAAGCTGTTTTCTTTCTCGTTTAAAATACCTGCGTTTTTGTATGAGGATCTCGTAAGTTTGACTAAGAGAATTTTGCAAAACTAACCGCCATTTTGAAGTCAATTAAGATAACAAATAATTCGCAAAATTATCTATTATCTTAAATAATTTATCATAAAAATATCTACAAAATTAAACTATATTTAATCTTTACGGCGTAATTTAGGTTTTAGTCTAAAATATGTCATAAAAATGCCGCTTAAAGTTATCAAAGCACCAAAAAACGACACCACGCAAAACACAAATTCGCCGACATTGCCAAAAATTCTACCCGAATGCAGTGCTAAAATGGTCATACTAACTCTCTTGCGTTCGCTAATTTGCATAGTGGAATTTACCTCTTTAAATCCACCATCGGTTGTTATTTGGGCTAATTTTTTTACGCCCTCGTCCTCATACGCAAATGTATAAACGCTCTTGTTGATTTGGGCTATATTTAAGCTTTTATTGTAGTCTTTAAAATGCTCTTTAAATTTGCTTAAAACTATGGCAAAATCATCTTTTGCAAAACTATTTTCTATGATATTCATCTCTTTTTTACGAACCATTTTTGCTCCGCTGTTAGAAACGCCAAACGCTTTATTTGTCAAGTTGTTTATCCATTCATACGACCAATAAAGCCCGCTTAAACAGATGAAAAGAAAAATAAGCCCGAAAATCACTCCAAAAACAGCGTGAAATTTATAAAAAAGAATCTCTTTTTTAGACTTCAAATTGATGCTTAAACTCTTGAAAAAAGAGTATTTTAAGCGCGGAAAATAGAGGTAAAAGCCGCTTATTATCAAGATTATAAAGCCTATGGTGGTGAGTGCAACTATATTTTTACCAAGTTTTAGCAGATCAAATTCGCTAAAAAATAGCCACCTATGAAGCTGCCTAACAAAGCGGTTAAATTTAGTGCCATAGTCCTGCCCTAAAATTTCGCCTTCGTTAGAGACGAAAAGCGTTAAACTCTCTTGTCCTTTTAGTGTTTGTATGGTGTAAAATTTATGGTTTTTCTCATCAAATTTTACCGAGATTATCTCTAAATTCGGATTTTTATCTCTAAAATTTGACAACAAATTTTCAAAATCAGGTTTTAGAATTTCACTTTTCGTATCTTTTAGCGTGATTGTATTTATCAAATTTGAAATTTGCTTATCATAAGAGATGAGAGAGCCGCTAAGAGTGATCAAAACTAGTGGGATACAGATCACAAACCCTAAAACTAAATGCAGATTAAAAATATATTTTTTCTTTTTAAGAACCAAAAGTTTTCCTTTAATACCGCCATCACAATCCACATCTTAAAGTTTTTAAAACCCTAAGATGTGAGAAATGATTTAAATCTATTTTGAAGCTAAATTAAAAATTTCCGGTAATTTGCAGGTAATACCTTCTGCCCTCTTCAATTCTATTGTAAGTATTCACCCAAGCCATGGCGCCTCTGTTTATGTAAGACTCAAAATCATTTGTAAAATCTTTATCAAAAAGATTATAGACACTAAAATCTAAATTCCAATTTTTATTTATCTCATAACGCATACCAAGAGATGCTAAAAATACATCTTTATAATATTCGCGATTTATATTAGCATTTCCCATATATCTATCTTTTTGCCACTCTCCTTTTATCCAAGGCATAAATTTATTGTAGATTTTGTATGAAGCTTTTGCGCTCAAACTATGTTTCAAGCTGCCACTTACTGGCTTTCCTACCTCGCTTTTTACGCTGCTTTCTTTAACCTCAGTATCAAGATATGTATAAGCAAAATTCAAATTGAAATCCTTCATAGGGTTTAAGCCAGCATTAGCCTCAACCCCTCTGTATTCTACTTTACCTAAATTTATAGCCTGAGAGCATCCACGAGCCGAATTACAAACACCTATATTAGGAATTTGTTCATTTTGTTTATAACTTCTTGATGCAATTTTATCTTTAAATGTGGTAAAAAATCCAGTCACACCAGCATTAAACATACTATTGTCATAATTAAAACCTAATTCATAGTTTATCGATGTCTCTTCCTCCAAATCAGGGTTGCCATACACCGGTATAGTTCCTTGTCCGCTAAAATTATACTCTCCGGCTATTAGTCTGTTGGCATAAGGCACTTTAAATCCCGTAGAAACACCGCCTTTTACCACAAATTTATTAGTTGGGCTATAAACAAGATAAGCTCTTGGAGCGATATTACTACCAAAAATTTCGTGATAATTATACCTGCCGCCTAGCGTCAAAAGCAAATTATCTCTAAGACCTATCTCATCTTCTGCATAAACGGCTAGTGCGTATTGATCAAAACTGGTTGGATTTGCTATTTTGTCACGCATTCTCTCTAAGCGATACTCAGCGCCTGTGGTGATTATATTATTATCCCAAATTTGAAATACAGCCTTGGTATCTGCCATAAAATCTTCTGCTTTTATATCTCTATTTTCACCTAGATATGGTTGAGTTTTTTGACCCACAACCTCCCTGCCGTTGTTTGTCACAAGATTGTATTGAAATGTAGTGCGTAAAGTAAAGCCGTCATAATTTCCCTCGTGAGTTAAGAAGGTAATAAGCTTTGCTACATCCATTTTCTTCGTATAACCACCACTTAAAGAGCCGTTGCTTCCAGCTGTCGTAAGAGTGCCTAGCTGTCCTTTGCTGTTATCATAGTGATTTTTAGAATAATCTATATCCCAAATAAGCGTATTTTTGTTATCAATGATATAATTAAATTTAGCTCCCATATTGTAGTTGTTAGCTTTTGTAGGGCTTTGAGCTTGACTTGCATTTACGATTTTACCATCAGGAGTAGAGTAAGATACGCTTGAAGACTGCCTATATGAGTTTCTTAATCTAACATCCACTCCTAATTTATCTTTCACCAAAGGTCCGCTTAAAAAAATACTTTGTCCGTAGGTATTTCCCCAGTCGCTATTTTCTTGTATAAGCGTATCAAAACTAAAAGATGTGCTCCAAGTTTGACTTACTTTTTTGGTTATTATATTTACAACTCCGCCAAGAGCTTCGGAGCCATAAAGTGTAGACATCGGTCCTTTTATAACCTCTATTCTTTCTATGGCTGAAAGTGGAGGTAAAAGCGCTGAGCTTACTTCTGTAAAACCATTTGGTCCTATCTCGCCGCCTACTCCTTGACGCCTACCATCTATCAAAATAAGCGTATAACCAGTAAGTCCTCTCATATTGATGTTGTATGTTCCGGTTTTTCCTTTACTAGCGTAAAGATCTACGCCCGGCACATCAGATATCGCTTCAGCCACATCTCGATAGGGCTTGCTTTGCAAATCCTCTTTGCTAACCACATTGATAGTAGCCGGCGCTGCTTTTGTCTCTTGCACAAATCCGCTTGCACTTACGACCACCTTGTCTAGCGTGTAGCTTGCATCTGAATTTGCAAAAAGAAAACTAGATGAAAGCAAGAGCAAACTTGTGCCTTTTGTGATAAAACTGCTGTTAAGCACTTTTTCTCCTTTTAGAATTTGTTGTCGATTTTGAAATTATATAATCAAATTGTTTATTTTTTTATAAATTTGATAATAATTTTTAAAATCATACATAATAACATCAATAAATACGCACAAATTTGAATATTGCAATTAGCTTTAAATTTATTCTTTTGAATACAATTATCAAAAATTAGGAGGCTAGGACTAAAAATACAATTCTTAAAAGAGTTAGACATTATCAAATTTATCACACTTAGTTTGATGGCTTTTAGTCTTATGATGCGTTATTGAAAGGATTTTTAAGAAAAATAATTTCGATGACTATACAAATCAAAACAAATTTGAAGATAGCATAAGTAAAATTTTAACCACTTTATATCATACTCAATTTTTTTTTCTTGTATGTCATCGACTTTGCGCCCTACTCTGCTTTTATTTGTTTTGTTTGCACAAACCAACTTTTTTCAACCTGCTCAAATCAAATTTGGTTTTGACAAGTTTGCGTTTTAGATTTTGAGTTTGCAGGTTTTGGGTTTGAGGTTTAAAGTAAGATTTGGGCTTTAAAGATTGAGGTTTAAAGTTTAAGCTTTGGCTATTTGCGGGTTTGTGGTTTTAAAAACTCAGGGCGGATTAAAAAGCCCCCTCGCAAGGGTTGCTTGCGAGGGTCGGTTGCCAAGTGGCTGACTAGTAGCAGTCAAGCACTTGGCAAGTGGCAGCCAAGCTTTTGGCAGGGCTGCTTTTGAGTGTGGGTTAGAATTTGTATTTAAGGTCAAATCCTCCGCCGACACCCTTCTTCTGACCGCTTGCGCCTTTGAGTTTGACATTAACAGTAAAGCCGCCTTTTGCGTTGGCTGTGTAGGTTGCGCCAACTTCGCCAACTACGCTGTTGCCTTGTAGTGAAGGTTTGTTGTAGTTGTCTGAGAGTTTGTAGCCGCCGTTAGTGTGTTTGCCATCGACATCGCCCAAGAACTCTCTTTCAAACGCAACATCAGCATACGCGCTCCACTTGTCGTTGATCTCCTCTGTAAGTTTGAGCCCAACGCGTCCGATGAGCGAGTTGATGCTATCAACCTCGTAAGTGTGTCCGCCGACTGCAACTGAGTCGCCTGCGACTTTGGTGTATGAACCGCCGCCGTAGATCTCAAACGCACCGTCTTTCCAGCTCATAAACTTGTGTGAAAGCTCTGCACTTACGCCGTAATACATTCTGTTAAGCTCAGCGTTGTCGATGATCGTTTTTGAATTAGTGTTAGTAATTCTCGTTGCTGAGTATGTATTTGACGCAATACCTGCTCTTGCTGAGAGTGTGAGTGCGCTTTGGTAAGCGTCACCAAACAAGCCTTTTGCGAACAAACCAAGACCGATGTGGCTTGCGTCACCTGAGCCTTCAACGCGGTTGAGTGCGTAGTCATTCTCAGTCTCATAACTGCTTGTGCCATAATCTAAGAACGCGCCGTAGAATAGTCTGTCATTGACATTTCTACCAACACCTACATCAGCAGTGAAGACATTGCTTGTGATCTTGCCGCCTGTGTCGCTTTCATACTTGCCGCCTTGTGCGCTTGCGATGACAAAGTCGCTGCCTGCTGCTGCTGTGTCAGCACTTAGAGTGTTAAGCATACTTGCGACATTTACCGCACCTTCGCTAAGTCCGACAACGCTTGCAAGCGCGCCTTCATATAGCGAAACTTGGTTTTCTGCTAAGCCGCTTCTTAGAACTGCGATGAGTTGTCTGTTGCCATCAGCCTTTTGAACATCCACATCAAGCCCACCGAAGTTGCCTACAACGCCTGTTGAGCTGTCAGCTACGATCTCACCATTTGCTTTTTGGATGAGTGTGATTGTCACTGGGTTGGCTGCGTTTGTAACTTCGTTTGCGCTGCCTGAGACTGCAACGGTTGTGCCTTTGAGACTAGTTGTGCCGTTGCCTGTGAGGTTGATTAACGCACCGTTTGAGTTTGTTGGAACTTCAAATTTGATTAGGTTGAAGTTTTTGATGTCGTTTGCAGTTACGCGAGCTGATTTAACATTAAGCGTGTTGCCTGCAAAGTTTGCTGCAACCTCTTCGCCGTTTGCGCTAAGCACTAAGCCACCTACGATGTTGCCGCCTACTACTACATTGTTTGCGATCGTAACTGTGTTGTCGTTTGCTGTGCTGCCAATTGAGCCACCATCAACCAAACCACCAACTAAGTCACCTGAGATAGTAGAGTTGCCACCAACAAAGACTTGGTTAGCACTTGCATCCCCTGAGCCATTGACTAGACCGCCAACGACTGTGCCGTTGATGTTAGCATCCCCGATTAGTGCTGAGCCGCCGTTTGCATTGCCGCTTACATTAACAAACTTACCTGCGATGAGTCCTGTTACGCTTGAACCGCTGATTGTAATGTTGCCAGTTTGATTAACTTTGTTGTTAAAGCCGCCAATTGTCGCCCCTGCACTTTGCAATGTTGCTGAGCCGTGGTTTGTAACTGCGCCTGCAAGGATGTTGCCCTCACCTACTACGGTTGAGTTGATGACTGAGCCGCCTGAGAAGACAAGTCCGTCACCTGCAAATGTCGTGTTGAGGATCACTGAGTTTTGCAAGTTTGCGTTTGTCGCTGAGAAGACTGAGTCTTTAAGAAGTGCGTTTTGAGCGTTGAACTTACTTGAAACTCCGTTGCTCTCTTTGACGCTGCTGACACCTGCTGCTGCAAGGGCTTGTTTGACTGACTCAGATTTCACGCCGTATGCGTCAAATGTCGCTGCGATGAATTGTGAGCCATTTACGCTAACCGTTCCTCTTACATCAAGTCCGACATGACCGTATTGTCCGCCGATTAGCGTTGTGTTTCCAAGAAGTTGGAAGTTGTTACTATTAGCGTTGTCTTTGATGTTAGTTGCGTTAGTTCGTCCAACAACGGTGCTGTTGATGATCGTTGAGTCGGTGATGATCACGCCTGCGCCTGTGATGTTTGAGTCTTTGACTGTGCTCTCGTTGAGATACAAGAACTTGCTTGGATCTTGCGCGCTGAAACCTGTCAAATTCGAATTTGAAATTTGGCTGTGCCCGTTGATGTAACCGCCGATGATGTTAGAGTTATTAACCGTGTTGTTAGAGAAGACTACTAGCGTTGAAGTAGAGTTGTCTAGTTTTGAGTTAATTAACGAACCATTTGCGATCGAGCTGTTTGCGACCACTGAGTTTTTGATGTCGATGTGGTCAGTTGCTGCGCCGCTTAGAGTTACATTGTCAAAGATGCCTTGTGACTTGTTGAGCTTTTGGGTTGTGATGTTGATAGACTCTAAAATTCCAAGGTTGTTGAAGAAAAATTTTTGGCGAGTCTCGTTGTATGGCAAGTAGCCGTCAAACTTACCGCCGTTGATGACTGCGTTTGTGATGTTTGAGCCGTAGCCAGTTGCGTTGTTTAGAGTCGCATTGCTCATCGCTGAGCCGTAGATGAACGAGTTTGAGATGTTTGCATTACTAATGTTAGCATAGACAATTGTCGCTTCTTTGTCGATGGTTGAGTTTGCAATGCTTGAATTGATGTGCCATCCGCCGTTGATTAACGCGTCTGCAAAGACTGCTGCTGAGCCTGTGGCGTTGGTGATCGCGCCGCCGTTAAATGTCGCGTTAGAGTACGCTGCACCTGTGACATTTGAGTTACCGCCTAAGACGCTGTTTGCGATGTTGCCGCCTTGTAGGTTAGAGGCGTTGATTAGCGCTGCGTTGAAGCTTGCGTTGATGCCTGTGGCGTTTGTGATGTTAGAGTTGCTTGCAAGACCGCCTGTGATGACGCCGTTTGCAAAGACCGAATTTGTCATATTCGTATCAGTCGCATTTGAGTTTGCAAAGCTTGCGTTAGCAACATTTGAGCCATTCACCGCTGAGTTTGTAAAGTTTGCGTTGGTTGCGTTGCTAGTGCTAAATGTCGCGTCTGTGACTACAACATTGCTTGCGTTGCTGCCACTCACACTACCGCCATTTACGCTAGTGTT